>Ga0307516_10002600_pt1 | contig 23959 bp, 22 predicted proteins | sample 19_EM_MG_FD_203310 | JGI IMG/M metagenome (GOLD analysis project Ga0307516, IMG submission 203310) | Populus trichocarpa ectomycorrhiza microbial communities from riparian zone in the Pacific Northwest, United States - 19_EM | ecosystem: Host-associated > Plants > Roots > Unclassified | place...
AACCCTAACCCTAACCCTAACCCTAACCCTAACCCTAACCCTAACCCTAACCCTAACCCTAACCCTAACCCTAACCCTAACCCTAACCCTAACCCTAACCCTAACCCTAACCCTAACCCTAACCCTCCTGGTTCATTGGTGATACCTCGAAGCTTTCCCTGGAATAATGCTTTCGGTGTTGTAGCAGGAGTGGTTTCGTGTAGAATTGTCGGGCTTCTGCCACTCTTTCCCCTGTATAGTTTTCGATACGTTGGGCTTGCCGGTACCTTTCCTTTTTCAGCCCGAGTTACTCTGTGGATTTATTGTTGATTAGTGCTATCGAGCATCCTGCGTCCAGCAGTGCTCTAACTTGATGTTTCCTTCCGTCTTGGTGTAGTATCATGTTGATCACTGGGCGGATCGCCACTGTGAGTCTCCTTACTTTTATCGAGGTTCCAGCTCTTAGTTCCTTCTTCCTTTTTCGAGAGATTCCACAAATTATCTCGTAGGCCTGCATCCATAGCGTTGACGGGCCGTTTAAAAATCCGAGTCTTCGCTGTCGTTGGCCCATAATGGCGAGGCATTTTCTACCTCCAAGGTTTCCACGGCTGCGATTTTTTGTTGTTTGGCCAGGTTTGTCTCCGCAGATTCTGGTTCTGGTGAACGTTTTCGTTTCTCTGAGGTGACTCTGGCCGCCTTCTATGGTGCTTTTGGGAGGGTCGTACCCCATCTGGTAGTGGGGGCAAAACATCCATAGGTGCGGTGGCCTTTCTGGCCACAAAGTCAGCAGCTTTCCAGGCTCCTGAAGTATTCCTTGTGTTCCTGCATGGGTATTCCTTTTAATGGCACCTCCTTAGTTACCCACCTACCTGGTTGCCTCCATGGGCTGTTTCGTTCCGAGTTGCCCGCGGGCCTCGGTTGCTCGGTGTCCTTTTCCGGGTGTCCAGAGTCCTTTTTTCCTTCCATTTTATCATTCGTAAGGGCCTGCCGCATAGTTTCCCACACCTTTTCCTGTGCCCTCCTTCTTTCCACCTGTAGGCCGGCTTGGTATGTGGCCTAGAAAAAACCTTGGTCGTCCGCAAACTCCTCGAGGTAGTGAACAAAGCTCATCCTTAAAATTTCAGTGGTCATGGCGAGGTCGATTTTTTCCCTTAAGGCTTTCACCGTGGCTCGCACGATGATGTTAAGCGCGTGGAACTCCATTAAATAGGTTCGGATCAATTCTTAGAATTGGAGCTGCCCCAATTTGAGCTGAGCGTCCGCTGATTCTTGCTCGTTCCGATATTCTGCCCTAATGGCTGCGGAGTAGTTGACCCCCGTATCGTTATCAAGCAGCTCTCGGTACTGATAGAGGTACCAGACCAGGGCCGTGTCGATTAAGAGCGTTCCGACCCACGCGATTTTTAGTTTCTCGACCGTCTCCAGGTAGAACCCTAGGTACATGGTTACTGACTCCCACCATTGTTTGAAGGTCGTTATACTTTTTCCGTCGAATTTTGTCGGATTCTCCATTTTCAATCTCGAGGTCAGAATTCACACCTCGTCTGCTAGCCTTCACGGGGCTTGCACCGCCGCGATTCCGACTCCCACCAATCTTGCTATTTCTTCTGGCATGAGCATAGTTGCCAGTTGTGCTCCCGTTGGTTCTCTTGCCCCAGGCGGAGACCTCCCTGTTGGAAGATTCTGTACGTTTAAGTCATCGTCACTCATCAGGAAAAAATTAAGAAATTATCCCTGCACGTGGGTAAGAATGACCTGCATTGGTAGCTTTGCTAGCATTGCTAGCTTTGCTAGAATCTGTAGCTCCGGTAAGGATAGTGAATCTTACCGAAGCAACCACCCACTTACGGAAGCTAGCAAAGCTACGGACGCACCACCAATCTTACCGACGCAACCACCAACCTTACCGACGCAACCACCACCTTACGGGAGCTAGGGAAGCTAGAAAAGCTAGGAAAGCTAGGGAAGCTTATGGGAGCAACGAGTGTGCACTGTGAGCAGTTTCATTACTAGTTATAATGCTACTACACCCAGTTGGCTACGCTCTTCGATCGCACAGAAAATCACTTATTGTATTTAAAATCTATATAGATATTATGATACAAAGTCCAACGTCCCAAATCTCGTCGAAGTACAGAGCAGCTACAGCAGCGCATAAGGGGAGGCGAGGAACGCGTATTACAAGTAGGACAGGTAGGAGAGCGAGGGGAATGAGGCCGGCGGGGAGAATGATAGCAGACGAGCAACCGGTACGAGCGGTAGGCCAGCGAGGAGAATGACGGCAGACGAGCATCGCGAATGAGATGTAGGCCAGCTAGGAGAATGACAGCAGACGAGCAATGCGAACGAGATGTAGGCCAGCTAGGAGAATGACTGCAGACGAGCAACGCGTATGAGAAGTAGGCCAGTGATGTCTAACACGGCGTTTCTAGCACATGTCCGAACGTAGGTCTGCAGTAATGAGGTCAAACGAGCAACGTGTAGTAGCAGTGGCCTGCAAGGAGAATGAGGCCAGATGGGCAACGCGTACGAGATGATCTCCGGCGAGGAGAATGACGGCAGATGAGGAACGCGTACGAAATGTAGGCCAGCGAAGACAATGACAGCAGACGAGCAACGCGTACGAGATGTTGGCCAGCGAGGAGAGTGACGGCAGAGAAGCAACGCCTACGAGATGTAAGTCAGCGAGGAGAATGAGGCCTGACGCGCAACGCGTACGAGATGTAGGCCAGCGAGGAGAATGAGGCCAGACGCGTAACGCGTACGAGAAGTAGGCCCATGATGAGAATGACGGCAGAAGAGCAACGTGTACGAGAAGTAGGCGAGAGATACATAACAGGGCATTTCTGTAATGTGTACGACGATAGGTGAGCGGTATGTAGGTTGGTGGTGTGTATTATTTCAACTCGTAATGACTTGGATGGGGTGTGTTGCAAAAAAGTGAAGTTATGGGTAACTGGCAGCTGTGTGGCCGCACTTAGGAGATAAATGAACTGACGGGGGGCGCACTCGGCGTTGTTGGTTGCGCTAATCACGTAACTGGTTTTTAACTTTGCGTCGCGGAGTTACTCATGGCTTAATTCAAAGACTGTAGCAGTAGCAATTCAATTGTTTACTGCCTACCCGCCTCGTGAACTTACTTCCACTCAAATTTCGGCGCTATTTCCTAGACCTAGGCTTCGACATCTCGAAACACAATGAACTGACGGTCTCCAGCTTGTTGATATCAAGTTTAACCACCACAAAAAAACTGGTCACGTGATTAGCGCATCCAACAATGCCGAGTGCGCCCCCCGTCAGTTCATTTATCTCCTAAGTGCGGCCACAGCTGCCAGTTACCCATGACTTCGGTTTTTTGCAACACACCCCGTCCAAGTCATTACGAGTTGAAATAATACACACCACCAACCTACGCACCGCTCACCTATCATCGTACACGTTACAGAAATGCCCTGTTACGCATCACTGGCCTACTTCTCGTACGCGTTGCACGTCTGGCCTCATTCTCCTCGCTGACTTACATCTCGTAGGCGTTGCTTGTCTGCCATCACTCTCCTCGCTGACCAACATCTCGTACGCGTTGCTCGTCTGCTGTTATTCTCTTCGCTGGCCTACATTTCGTACGCGTTCCTCGTCTGCTGTCATTCTCCTCGCTGGCTTACTTCTCGGAGGCGTTTCTCGTCTGCCGTCATTCTCCTCGCCGGACAAAATCTTGTACGCGTTGCACGTCTGGCCTCATTCTCCACGCTGGCCTACCTCTCGTACGCATTGTTCGTCTGGCCTCATTCTTCTCACTGAATTTCATCTCGTACGTGTTGTTCGTCTGCTGTCATTCTCCTCGCTGGCATACATCTCGTTCGCGTTGCTTGTCTGCCGTCATTCTCCTTGCCGGACAACATCTCGTACGTGTTGCCCGTCTGGCCTCATTCTCCTTGCTGGCCACTCCTACTATGCGTTGCTCGTTTGACCTCATTACCGCTGACCTACGTTCAGACGTGTGCTAGAAACACCGTGTTAGGTATCACTGGCCTACTTCTCATACGCGTTGCGCGTCTGGCCTCATTCCTCGCTGACTTATATCTCATACGCGTTGCTTGTCTGCTGTCATTCTCTTCGCTGGTCTACATTTCGTATAGGTTGCATGTCTGGCCTCATTCTCCTCGCCGACTTACATCTCGTAGGCGTTCCTCGTCCGCCGTCATTCTCCTCGCCGGATAGCATCTCGTACGTGTTCCTCGTCTGGCCTCATTCTCCTCGCTGACTTACATCTCGTAGGCGTTGCTCGTCCGCTGTCATTCTCCTCGGTGGCCTACATCTCGTTCGCGTTGCTCGTCTGGCCTCATTCTCCTCGCTGACTTACATCTCGTAGGCGTTCCTCGTCTGCTGTCATTCTCCTCGCCGGTCAACATCTCATACGCCTTGCACGTCTGGCCTCATTCTCCACGCTGGACTACCTCTCGTACGCGTTGCTCCTCTTGCCTCATTCTTCTCACTGAATTTCATCTCGTACGCGTTGCTCGTGGCCATTATTCTTCTCGCTGGCCTACCACTCGTACCGGTTGCTCGTCTGCTATCATTCTCCACGCCGGCCTCATTCTCCTCGCTCTTCTACCTGTCCTACTTGTAATACGCGTTGCTCGCCTGCCCTTATGTGCCGCTGTAGCTGCTCTGTACTTCGCGACGAGATTTGAGACGTTGGACTTTGTATCATAATGTATATATTGATTTTAAATACAATAATTGATTTTCTGTATGATCTAAGAGCATAGCCAACTGCGTGTAGTAGCATTATAACTAGTAATGAAACTGCTCACAGTGCACACTCATTGCTCCCGTAAGCTTCCCTAGCTTTCCTAGCTTTTCTAGCATCCCTAGCTCCCGTAAGGTGGTGGTTGCGTCAGTAAGGTTGGTGGTTGCGTCGGTAAGTTTGGTGGTGCGTCCGTAGCTTTGCTAGCTTTTCTAGCTTTTCTAGCTTCCCTAGCTTTCCTAATGTGGTGGTTGCGTTGGTAAGGTGGTGGTCGCTTCCCTAGCTTTGCTAGCTTAGCGAAGGACAAAGTTATATTTTACTCCCGGTGCTCCCGTAAGCTTCGCTAGCTCCCGTAGCTCCGGTAAGAATTAAATTTTTTGCCGATGCTTTTGCTGGGTGGCAGCGAGGGCGAAGGGGACATGGCCAGCTGTTCTGGCCTTGGTGGCGAGCCTCCTCCTCTTCCTCCCGTGCCTCAGACGGCTGGCAGTGGTGGGAGCGGTGGTTTCGGTGGCGGGCTCGAAGGTGGGATTGCTGACCGTCTTAGCCTTCGAGTGGGTGTCATGGGGGTCAGCTGGATGGGGCTTCGGAGTGCTGGTCGCAGTGGTAGCAGTGGGGATGCAGTGGGTGCCGATGGGGCACTGGTACTGGGAGGTCGGGCTGTACTCCGTCAGAGCTGTAGCGGTTCGCTAGTCGGGGTTCTTGGTCTCGGAGAACCCAGGAGAGGTATTCGGGAGGCGATTCGTCGAATCTCATCTCTTACTCGCTGTAGCTCTTCTTCCACTTTCTTTATTTTCATTTGGTGGTCTGCTGCCCACAGTTCCATGTTACCCTGGAAGGTGGCCAGATGCTGGCTTGGGGCAGTGTTCACCTTGTTCAGGAAGGCGAGGGCGTCGTTTACCCTAGTGAGTTGTGTAGGCTGGTATATCTGCCTCTGGTTGTCTTCGCTGGTTAGTTCCAGGATGGCTTGCCAGATGTTGTTACGCGAGCGTTTGGTAGGTGTTCGCTGTATTTGCCAGCTCGCTGCATACCCATACTTCTGTGATTTCTTCCTCAGTGTTTACTCGGTTATTTACATAGCTGGTACCTTCCGCCAATATTTGATAGGCTTTTTCAATCTGCTGCATCCTTGATCTGTTCTGTCGATCATGTTGCCGTATAGCTGGGTGAGCTGCCGCAAGTCGTTTTCGGCCTCCTGCTGTTGACGCGCCATGGTCCAGATCCAGACCGTAGGGTTGGCCACTTCTATCGTCTGTTCTGGTGCTGGGGTCCCATCTGTGATTCGGAGTAGGTTCTGTGGGGCTTTCAGGCGGAATATCATGTTGACGTCGGAAGTGGTAGACATTTTCTAGTATAGGTCTAGAAAGTGTCCTGTGTAGATGGTTTCATCGTCTTTGAAGATATAATCGCAGATCTATCGGAATTCGTACCTGTTGAGGTCGGCCACGAGTTGTAGTGATGCGCAGTTGGACCAATACTGAGTGTACCAGTTTTCAGGGGGGCATTTAATATGCGCGGTGCCTGGGATTGGTCCATCGGAGAATTCTTCCCAGTGCTTGTACTTTGACATTTCATCATTGATTGAGGTGAATGTGTATTCGAGCGAGTACATCAGGAAAAAAAAAATTGCATCCTGACCATCCTGACACACTAGACGCTCTGGACGCTTCGGACGCAACCTGCTTAACTCGAACGCAGTTTGCCATAGCACCGTGCATCCAGACGCAGCTCGCCATGGCATCTGCTTACTGAACGGAGCGTGTCAGAGCATTTTCCTTCTGGACGCAGCCGTGTCAGGGCATTTTCCTTCTGGATGCAGCCGTGTCAGGGTATTTTCCTTCTGAACGCTGCCGTGTCAGGGCAAATGGCGTCTGGAATACGCATGTCATGGCACCGCAGTCATGCTGGCTGTCAAGGCACGGAACAACGCAGCAAATATTCTTGTCGCATTCGCAAACACGCAGTGGGTTCCAGGCATAGTGACTCAGTCCAGTTCTATTCATTCTATCTAATGTACATCTAAATATACTACTACCACAGTTCGCACGGAAACAAAGGAAAGTTGGCAAATACGACACGACACGTTGAGCACGATACAATGAGCACGATGAGATGAGCACGACGCGATGAGCACGACGAGATGAACACAACACAATGAGCACGATGACTATGAGGAGGATGGCGATGAGCACCCCACTGGCGGCGAGGACGATAGCAAGTAGGACGCGGTGAGTATATTGCGAGCTTTGTGACCTGGTTAGCGCAGCTCTCAGAGTGACAGACAGCGGGAAGTTGTACAATACAACGTGATGAGTACGATGTCAATGAGGGTGCTGGCGGCGAGAACGATAGCAGGTCGGACGTGGCGAGTATGATATCAATGAGGGTGCCGGCGGCGAGGATGATAGCAAGTAGGACACGGTGAGTATGATTGCAAGTAAGACGTGGCGAGTATAATTGCGAGCTTTGTGACATGGTTAGCGCAGCTCTCAGAGTAACAGACAGCAGGAAGTTGTACAATACAATGTGACGAGTACGATGTCAATGAGGGTGCTGGCAGCAAGAACGATAGCGGGTAGGACGCCACGAGTTTGATGTCAATGAGGGTGCTGACGGCGAGAACGATAGCGAGTAGGCCGCGGTGAGTATGAGCACGCGTAAGACGCCGCGAGTATGATGTCAATGAGGGTACCGGCGGCGCGGACAATAGCAAGTAGGATGCAGCGAGTATGATTGCAAGTAAGACATGGTGAGTATGATGGTGAGCTTTGTGACATCGTTAGGACAGCTCTCGGAGTGACAGACAGTGGGAAGTGGTACAATACAACATGATGAGTACGATGTCAATGAGGGTGCCATCGGCGAGAACGATAGAGGGTAGAACGCGGCGAGTGTGGGCCAGTAGGACCCAGCAAGTATGAGAGCAAGTAAGACGTGGCAAGTATGATGGCGCAAAAGGCGCAACTAGTAAGATGTTGATTAGGAAAATGTCGACGAGTAGCACAAGGTGAAAGGAGAAGAAAAAAGGGGTCTATCTATAAGTGGTGAGCCGAACCTTACGAAAGCGCAAGCGTTAGTAGTGGCTTGGCGCTTACTATTGCCATCGTACTCGTTGCGTCTTTCACGCCATCATACTTGCCGCGACTTACTCGCCACATCCTACTCGCTATTGTCCTCACCGCTGGCACGCTCATTGACATCGTACTCCTCACTGTGTATTGTACAACTTCCCGGTGTCTCTGTCACTCTGAGAGCTGCACTAACTTTGTCACAAAGCTCGCCATCATACTCGCCACGTCTTACATGCAATCATACTCGCCGTGTCCTACTTGCTATCGTCCTCGCCGCCGGCACCCTTATTGACATCATACTCGCCGCGTTCTACCCGCTATCGTTCTCCCCACCGGCACCGTCATTGACATCGTACTTGTCACGTTGTATTGTACAACTTCCCACTGTCTGTCACTCTTAGAGCTGTGCTAACCATGTCACAAAGCTCGCCATCATACTCGCCGCGTCTTACTTGCAATCATATTCGCCACGTCCTACTTGCTATCGTCCTCGCCACCGGAAACCTCATTGACATCATACTCGCCGCGTCTTACACACGCTCATACTCGCTGCAGCCTACTCGCTATCGTTCTCGCCGCCGGCACCCTCATTGACATCATACTCACCGTGTCCTACCCCCTATCGTTCTCGCCGCCGGCACCCTCATTGACATCGTACTCGTCACGCTGTATTGTACAACTTCCCACTGTCTGTTACTCTGAGAGCTGCGCTAACCATGTCACAAACCTCACAATCTTACTCGCCGCATCCTACTCGCTATCGTCCTCGCAGCCAGCGGTGTGCTCGTCGCCATGCTCCTCATAGTCATCATACTCATCGAGTCGTGCTCAACGCGTTGTGCTCATCACGTCGTACTCATCGCATCATGCTCAACGCGTCGTGTCGTATTTGCCAACTTTCCTTTGTTTCCGCACAAAGTGTAGTAGTAGCATATATAGATGTACATTAGATAGAATGAATAGAACTGAACTGAGTCACTATTCCTGGAACCCACTGCGTGTTTGCGAATGCAACAAGAGTATTTCCTACGATGTTTCGTGCCTTGACAGACAGCGTGATCGTGGTGCCATTACACTCGTCGTCCGGATACCATTTGCCCTGACACGGCTGTGCCCAGAAGGAAAATGCTCTGACATGGCTGCATCCAGAAGGAAAATGCCCTGACACGGCTGCATCCAGAAGGAAAATGCCCTGACACGGCTGCATTCACAAGGAAAATGCCATGACATGCTCTGCCCGGTAAGCAGATACCATGGTGAGCTACGTCTGGACGCATGGTGCCCTGGCATACGGCGTCTGAATGCACAGTGCCATGGTGTGCTGCGTCCGGATGCATGGCGCCCTGGCATATGGCCTCCAAATGTACGGTGCCATGGCGTACTGCGTCCGAATTTACATTCCCTGTGCGTTTCGCGTTGGGAGCGGTATGTGCCCTACCAGGGTGTGTCCAGAGCATCCCGAGCGCCTGGTGCGTCTGGACACAGCCTGTGCGTCCGGATGCAGATTTTTTTTTCCTGATGTATTGCCTTTTTGGTTCGAATATGTTTGAGAGCTCAAGGAGGTAGAAGTGGTTGTGCTCGAAACAGTGCATGTGTTGGTTTTCTTCAAGAAAGTAGGGTGATTTTGGATTGAAGATTATAGTGTGACACTGGAGTTGGATCGTAACCGGAGTGAGGAGAGAATCAAAGGTAATCAATCTACTTTCGTTTATTCACAGCAGAATAATCTTAGATCTTGTGTGTGGGTGTAGTGGTAGTGTTGGTGAAGGTGTTTGTGCCGATGTCTCTTTTCTCAGGGCGAAAAGAGTCGGCATATATAGGCGTCAGGTGGATGAGATCTGGTGACTCGGGCTAACTATCCCTCCAAGGACGGTGGGACCCCCACCGGGGCGTGTGCTCACCGTGGGCTCTTATTGGTCCTGGTTGGTGCTTGCGATAAGGTGAGATCCAGGGGTCTAGTTGGCACCGCAAAATTCCCTCAGTTCTGGACTGGGTTTGATCCTGCAGCCTGCCAGTATCTGGAGGTTGGTTGTTATGATAAATCAGTTCTCTGGAGAGTCTTGACGGAGCTCCTGGGGGAGTCTCATCCTAACTTCCTTCCCCTCACGCTCCGGTTTGCCGTGGCCCCTCTCTCCTGAATTAATCCTTACATCCGGTTCTCGGCCATAACCTTTAACCCCGTCTTATCTCCCGCCTAGACTCTCTAAGACCTGTCCTCTATGGATAGCTAGCTACTGCTACGCCTTCTTCTCCCTCGGTACCTACCTTCCCAAGGTACATACTGGCCCGTGATATTTTCCATGTGTAACAATAAAGGACTATTCCAAAGTGGTGACGCCATTAACCAGAATGACGAAAAAGGAGGTAGGCAAATACTTTCCATTCGTGTGGGGATCAGAGCAACAAGCAGCCTTCGATCTCCTCAAGAAGGCATTCAGGTCGGCCCCTATTCTCGGTCACTTCGACTAAGACCGCGGGATAATAGTCGAAACCGATACTTCTGACTAAGTTTCTGCTTGCATTCTCTCCCATTACGAAGACTACAGTGTGTTGCACCCGGTGGCCTTTTACTCCAAAAAGCACAGCCCTGCGGAATGCAATTATGAAATCTACGATAAGGAACTAATAGCAATCGTTCAGGCGCTCGAGGAATGGAAACTCCACCTGGAAGGTTCGCGCCACCCAATCCAAGTTTTGAGCAACCATAAGAACTTGGAATACTTCATGAGTACAAAACTTTTGAACCAACGACAGACCAGATGGTCTGAATTTCTTTCCCACTTCGACTTCAGGATCATTTATCGACCATGAAAGGCTGGTGGCAAGTCAGATGCATTGAGTCGGAGATCAGGAGATCTCTCTAAGGAGTGGGATGAAAGACTGATAACCAACCGGCATGCCATTTTGAAACCTCAGAACCTGATCGATATACCGGATGTAGGCTGGACCGACATTTTGGACACTGTATAAAATCCTTTGGAATTATAGAATTTGCGAATCGATGCCGGATGGATCGGTGTTTCAGACTTCGCATGGAATCTGCCTGAATTGTCGGATTTACGGAGCGGCACCCAACGGGTTCACATTTCGGACACCAGATGGCTGGACATACCGTACATTGTCAATAGCTTGAGCTTGATGGGAAACGACACGTCCGATGCCAGACAACTAGACGCCGGACAGCTGGATGCGAGACGGATAACCACCCTACTCACCGAAGCCTACCAAGTAGATGAATTCCCGGGTGAGATACTGGCCCTTCTGCATGACGGCACTAGGCAATGCAAAGAGATATCACTGGCCGAATACAAAGGAATAAATGGTAGGCTTTTATATCAGGATTGCATCTTTCTACCGGACCACACTCCACTTTGACTCCAGCTGCTGCAGGACCACCATGACCCCCCAGCTATGGGACATCCAGGATGCGCCAAAACATTGGAATTACTCGCAAGAAAGTACTAATGGCCATCAATGAGGAAGGATGTCAACCGATTCGTACAAAACTGTCATGTCTGCCACCAAATGAAGTTCACATGACATGCACCTTATGGAGTCTTGAAACCATTGTCGGTACCAGATCGGCTATGGCAACACATATCCGTTGACTTCCTGACTGGCCTACCCTGGTCCAAGGGCTACAACTCTATCTGTGTGGTGGAGGATCACCCGACCAAGCAGAGGCACCTCATTCCCTCCACGACAGCGATTATAGCAGAAGAACTTGGCACTCTCTTCTGCAACAGGGTGTTCCACTACCACTGCCTACCAGAATCTATTGTTTTAGACAGAGGGCCACAATTCGCTTCCTGCTTTTGGAAACACCTATGTTCATATCTGAAGATTGACAGTCGACTCTCAACCACATTCCACCTACAGACAGATGGACAGACCGAGCGTGTGAAAGTAGTAGTGGAGCAACACCTGCGAGCGTACATCGCGTATCTTCGGGACGATTGGGCAGATTACCTCTTCCTGGTGGAATTTGCAGGCAACAACTAAGTATCAGACACCACAACCATGTCACCGTTCTTTGCCAATTCCGGTTTCCACCCTTGCTACCATTTCGAACTGGACATCTCAGTAGATGCTGCGGAAGAGGGGAAGTCACAAACTGAAGCAGAACGACTGGAACTTATTAACGAATTAGCCTGAATGAAGATACAATACCCCCAGCTATGACAGGCAGAAGGGGCAGATGACCACAGGACTCATGCACCAGTCTTCCGACCTGCTGACCCTGTGTGGGTGGACGGCCAGAACTGGAGAATGGCACGCCCAAGTCGAAAGCTGGAAAACAAGTACCGTTGATCCTACCATGTTCTCTACACCATCGGAACGCATGTCTAGGAGTTGGACATACTGGCAATGATACAAAAACACCAAACCTTCCCGGTATCACTCCTACATGCTGTGGCTGATGACCAACTCCCTGGCCAGGTAGTTCCACCACCTCTACCAGTAATCGCTGAGGGCAAAGAAGAGTGGGAGGTAGAAGAGATTCTGAATAGTAGGAGGACGAGGGGGCATTTGCAGTAATTGGTTAAGTGGAGGGGGTGTACGGACCCAATATAGGAACCTGAGGAAAACCTTGTCAAGGTGGAAGCAGTGGACATTTACCACAGACGCTACCGGGAGCAGCCTGCACCTACACAGGCTTCCCTTATGGGAACTCGGGCCTGCGGGGGGGCTACTCATCAGGAAAAAAAATGTGCATCCGGACGCACAAGCTGTGTCCTGACGCACCAGGCGCTCGGGATGCGCTGGACGCACCCTGGTAGCGCACATACCGCTCCCAACGCAAAATGCACAGACAATGTGAATTCGGACGCAGCTCGCCATGGCACCATGCGCCCAGACGCAGCTCACCACGGCATCTGCTTACCGGATGGAGCGTGGCAGGGCATTTTCGTTCTAGTCGTACGGTGTCAGGGCATTTTCCTTCTGGACACACGGTGTCAGGGTATTTTCCTTCTGGACACAGCCGTGTCAGGACATTTTCCTTCTGGAGTCAGCCGTGTCAGGGCATTTTCCTTCTGGACACAGCCATGTCAGGGCAAATGGCATCCGGACAACACGTGTCATGGCACCGTGGTTAGGCTGGCTGTCAAGGCACAGAACATTGCAGCAAATACTCGTGTCGCATTCACAAACACGCAGTGGGTTCCAGGCATGGTGACTCAGTCCAGTTCTATTCTTTATATCTAATGTACATCTATATATGCTACTACCAGACTTCACATTTCCAGCACAAGCACCCACTGGTGTCACATCCATCGCCGCTGTTTTTGACGCACGTAGCATTGCTCTGAGTGTCGGAAACAAAGGAAAGTTGGCAAATACGACACGACACGATGAGCACGATGCGATGAGCACGACACGATGAGGACGACGTGATGAGCACGACGACTATGAGGAGGATGGCAATGAGGACGCTGGCGGCGTGGACAATAGCGAGTAGGACGCGGCGAGTATGAGAGCGAGTAAGACGTGACGAGTATGGGAGCGAGTAGGACGCGGCGAGGATGATAGCGAGTAAGATGCGGTGAGGACGATAGCAAGTAGGATGCGGCGAGGACGATAGCGAGTAAGATGCGGTGAGGACGATAGCGAGTAGGACGCGGCGAGTATGATGGCGAGCTTTAGGGCATGGTTAGCACAGCTCTCAGAGTGACAGTGACACTGGGAAGTTGTAGAATACACAGTGACGAGTCGATGTCAGTGAGGGTGACGGCGGTGGGGACAATAGCTATTAGGAGACCGCGAGCATGATGGCGAGCTTTGTGGCATGTTTAGCACAGCTCTCCGAGTGACAGGAACAGCGGCGGGGAGTGGTACAATACGAGGTGAGGAGTATGATGTCAATGAGATTGCTGGCAGTGAGAACGATAGATAGCGAGTAGGACGCAGCGTGTATGATGTCAATGCAAAGCGCCAAGCCATTACCAACACTTGTGCTTGCGCAAGGTTCGGCGTCCTCATCGCTGCTAGACCCCTTTTTTCTTCTCCTTTCACCTCATCCTAGATACTCGTCATCGTCCTTCGCATTGCCATCATACTCGCCACCATCAAACTAATGATATCTTATTCGTCGAAATTTTCTTCATCAACATTTTCCTCATCAACATCTTACTCGTCGCGACATTCTTGCTACGTTACTCACCGCCATCCTCACTGCCATCAAACACATTGAGATCCACCTCAACGACATCATACTTGTCACATCGTAATGTACCAGCTCCCACTGCTGTTTCTGTCACTCGGAGAGCTGTGCTAAGCATGCCACAAAGCTCGCCGTCGTGCGCGCCACCTCCTACTAGCTATCGTCTGCGCCGGCGGCACCCTCATTGACATCGACTCGTCACTGTGTATTCTACAACTTCCTGGTGTCTCTGTCACGCTGAGAGCTGTGCTAACCATGCAATAAAGCTCGCCATCATATTCACTGCGTCGTACTCGCCATCGTCCTCACCGCATCTTACTCACTATGATCCTCGCCGCGTCCTACTCACTCTCATACTCGCCACATCAGCAAAAAAATGGAAAGTTGAAGTATATTGCTTTTTTTACAGGTGAGTCATAAATTTGAACTAATATTTCTCGAGGTTTCAGCTAAAAATAAAGCACTTTTTTTTTTTAAAAATCCTTAGAGGAGCAAAATATAACTTCTCCTCTTACGGGAGTTAGCGATGCTTACGGGAGCTACGGGAGCTACGGGAGCTCCCTAGGAATTCTCAATTTTTTTGCTGATGCACGTCTTACTCGCTCTCATAGTCGCCGCGTCCTACTCGCTCCCATACTCGTCACGTCTTACTCGCTCTCATACTCACCGCGTCCTACTCGCTATTGTCCACGCCGCCGGCGTCCTCATTGCCATCCTCCTCATAGTCGTCGTGCTCATCGCGTTGTGCTCATCGTATCATGTTCATCGCGTTGTGCTCATCGCGTCGGACTCATCGCGTCGTTTCGTATTTGCCAACTTTCCTTTGTTTCCGACACTCAGCAATGCTATACACGTCAAAAACAGCGGCAATGGATGTGACGCTGGGTGGTTGTGCTGGAAATACGAAGTGTAGTAGTAGCATATATCGATGTACATTAGATATAGAGAATAGAACTGAACTGAGTCACTATGCCTGGCACCCGCTGCATGTTTCTGAATGCGACGCGAGTATTTGCTGCGATGTTCCATGCCTTGACAGCCAGCATAACCACGGTGCCATAACATGCGTCGTCCGGATGCCATTTGCCCTGACACGGCTGCGTCCAGAATGAAAATGCCCTGACATGGCTGCCTCTAGAAGGAAAATGCCCTGACACGGCTGCGTCCAGAAGGAAAATGCCCTGACACAGCTACGTCCAGAAGGAAAATGCCCTGACACCGTGTGTCCAGAACCAAAATGCCCTGCCACGCTCTATCCGGTAAGCAAATACCATGGCGTACTGCGTCCGAACGCACGGTGCCGTGGCGATCTGCATCCGAGTTAAGCAGGTGGTGTCTGAAATGTCCAGAGCGTCTAGTGCGTCCGGACGCTAAGGACGCAATTTTTTTTTTCCTGATGCTCTGATGGCGCATGCCAGCGATTCCTCGACTCTTGGTGCCATCTGGAATACAGGAGGAAGAAATGTGGAGTGATGTCGAGCTGGAGGATGGAATGTGGAGTGATGCCGAGTGGGCAATGGATATCCTTATAAGGAGCCATCGCCTACTTCTTTCCTTTCTTTCTTTCTTCACGCAACAACTTGTTTCCTAAGTTTCCTTAATAGAAGAACCACACTTTCTTTCCCACAACCCTCTCTCGCCGGATGCCGTTCGCTCACTGTGTGCTAACCTTGTCATGTTAACGCTTCGCTCGCCGTGTGCCGCCCTTGTCCTGTCCCCTCTCCACTGGCCGTACGCTGTCTGCCCACTGTATGCCGCCCTTGTCCTGTTCCTGCTCTACTTGCCACATGCCATTCACTCACTGCGTGCTGCTCTTGTCCTGTTCGCGCTCTGCTTGCTGTGTACTGCCTTTGTCCTGTCCCGGTTCCACTCGCCATGCACCACCCTTGTGGTGTCCCTTGTAAAGAGCCATGCCTGACCCTGCCCTGTTAGAATATCAGTCGACTTTGTCATAAACCTACCACTATTGAAGGGATACAACACTATCTGTATATTCTTGGACTGTTTAACAAAGCAGAGACACCTGCTCCCCTACACAATGACTATTACAGTACAAGAACTGGGCGAGCATTTCAGCGACAGGGTCTTCCATTACCATGGACTACCAGAAACCATCAGGTTAGAAAGGGGGCTGCAGTTTGCATCCTGGTTATGGAAACACCTATGCTCCTGCCTGAAGATCGACCTATACCTGTCCACTGCATTATATCTTCAAACAGACAGTCAAACCAAGCGAATGAATGCAGTAATAGAACAACACCTATAGGCCTACATCAAGTACCTATAGGACGACTGTACTGACTATCTCTTCCTTACCGAGTTCACCGGACACCACAAGGTATTGGACTCAACCACACTATCTCCCTACATCACCAACTTAGGCTACCACCTCTATTGTGAATTTGAACTGGACTTCCACGTTGACGACCCAGAGGAATACTTAGCCCAGACCACAGGCAAACGTCTGCATCAAATCGCCCAGGTGGAGTGAAGCGAGATGTACTACAGTCAGGCCCGACAATAGGACAACTTGGACATTTGATAGATCCCACCAACAGCCTTTCAGCCTGATGATCTTCTCTAGATAGTCAGAAGATGCTGGCTGTAACACTCGAGTATTTCACCAATGGCACCATCACCATCAGCAAAAAAATGAAAAGTTGAAGTATATTGCTTTTTTTACAGGTGAGACATAAATTTGAACTAACTTTTCTCAAGGTTTCAGCTAAAAATAAACAACTTTTTTTTTTCAAAGAGTCTTTACAGGAGCAAAATACAACTTCTCCTCTTATAAGAGTGAAAGAGCCAATAGGAGCACTGGGATCATTTTTTGATTTTTTGCTTATGACTCTGGTGGTCACCAACAGTCTTTCACCCTTGAGCGGGCAACACTTGTGTGGTGGCAGCGAAGCGACTGTGTAATTCCGAGGGATTCGCACTGGAGTGGTTGGGAAAATTCACTAAGAGAGTTAATCCCAGAAATATTGCTATATTGTTAAGGCTCAACTTCTGACTTCGTTGCTGATGCTCTTGCTACACTCGAAAACTTGATGGTCTGTATACGCCTTGCCAACTGGTTGGCTGACTGCACTGAAGCCCACCTGGGGTTGCGCAATACCTCGGTATTGTGCATGAATACTTCCTCCTCATACAAGGGGAAAGAACTCATAGGGATGTGGTACTGATTGATAGGTATGGACCCAGAAGGCCCTCAATCTGGACGTTTGCGAACGATATTTGTTTGCACCCCCTTAGAGTCATCACCCTTGTGGGCTTGTTTGCAATTCTCACTGGCTAGACACCTCATCAGTATCCATATGATGTGCAAGTCCACCTCTCTAGTAGATTCCCGGAATGCTTGGTGATGTCAATACAAGTGCCATACCAATCGCAGTGAACTGAAGATAACGTATCTGTAACTCAACGAGTTATAATCCGATCTTTTCCAAACAACTGACAGATAGTCTGACTCCACTCATGTACCCGCCAGACCTGTTCCGCCTAGCGCGTACTGCACGACAGTTCAGGAGTTATATTTGGTCCAGGAAAAGTAGCTCTTTTTGCTGGTAACCAGTAACTAGTAACTTTCTGTATAGGACTTGTGGAGGATAACCTTAATGCCTCCTAGGGATGTGGCTGAACCTTCTGCTAAGGCTCCCACTCATCCCGTTGCGCATTGGTAACCTTCTGTTATCCCTTTGGCTGTTGTCAGGTTGGTTCTCTCTTACTGAGCGTTCGCCCCAGCCCGTAACTTCCACTCATGAAATATCACTCGCCCTCAATCCTCAGATTGAGCCTGTAGTTGCTAGTCAATATAACTTAATGCCTTTGGGGTGTGGCCAGCATGCTGGGTGTAATACTGGCACACCGAAAAGCTAAATTGGAAGCCGGAGAAGAAGTACCAAGGGTTCTACCAAGTCATCTGGGCGATCGAGACCTATACCTACAAGCTAAACATCCAAAATATCATCCCAAAGAACTGCACCTTCACAGTTTCCTTACTACAAACTGCCATCAACAAACTGATCCCAGGATAAGTCATCCTGCTGCCGCTTGTGGGCATTGTTGAAGGTGAAGTGGAGTGGAAAGTGGAAGAAGTTGTGGACCACCAAAGAATTTGGGGTCGACTGTAGTACCTCGTGAAAATGAGGGGATTTGTAACACCACCATGGGATCCTGAGGAGAGCCTGGCCAAAGTATAGGCCATCGATGACTACCACAAGCACTACCCCCAACTACACGCACTGGCTCAGCTTGCACTCATAGGAACATAAGCCTAAATAGGCACTACGGTCATAGTATCGAACTCATCAGGAAAAATTAAAAATTTACCCCTGCATGTTGGTAACCCCTGTCTGCGTCCGATGCTCCAGTACTTTCCCTAGCTGCGATAAGCTTCCCTAGCTCCGGTAAACTTCCCAAGCTCCGGTAAGACTGGTCATACTCCCGTAAGGTTTTCTAAGTATCGGCAACTGGTACAGTTGGTATCATGACTCCCATGAATCGTCAGCGCAATTGGCACAATCCGATGGTTTTGTTTTCCAGACGCATACATTCACAACTTATGGGAGCTACAGAAGAAGTGAGTGTGCATTGCGAGGGGTTTCGTATCTACAATTACTACTGTTGCAATGCTACTACAGGCAGTTGGCTATCTTCTTCGATTACACAAAATAACTATTATTTTATTTAAAATATATATATACATTATGATAAAAAGTCCAACATCCCAAATCTAGTCGCGACGTATGGGGCACATACGGCGGCGCATAAGGTCAGACGAGCAACGCGTACAAGGTATAGGCCAGCAAGGAGAATAAGGGCAGACGAGCAACACGTATGAACAGTAGGTAAGGGAGAATGAGAGTAGACGCGGAATGCGTAGGAGAGGTAGGCCAGCAAGGAGAATGAGGGAAGATGAGCAATGCGTATGAGTGGGCCAGCGCAGTGAATGAGGACAAACGAGCAACGAGTACGAGATGTAGGCCACCAATGCCTAACACGGTGTTTCTACCAAACGTCCCAATGTAAGTCATGAAAAATGAGGTCAAACGAGTGACGCGTAGGAGCAGTAGGCCTGCGTGGAGAATGAGTGCTGACGAGCGACGCGTAGGAACAGTAGGCCAGCATGGAGAATAAGGGCCGACAAGCAACCAGTACAAGATGTTGGCCAACAAGGAGAATGAAGGCAGACGAGCAATGCGTACGAATAGGCCAGTGCGGCGAATGAGGACAAACGAGCAACACAGACGAGATGTAGGCCACCGATACCTAACACGGCGTTTCTGCCACACATCCGAATGTAAGTCAGCAAAAATGAGGTCAAACGAGAAATGCGTAGGAGCAGTACGCCAGCGTAGAGAATGAGGGCAGACGAGCAACACGTAAGAGTAGGACAGCGAGGCAAATGATGACAAACGAGCAACACATACGAGATGTAGGCCACTGATGACTAACACGGCGTTTCTGCCACATGTCCGAACGTAAGTTAGCAAAATGGAGGTCAAACGAGCAACGTGTCAGACAAGTAGGACAGCGTGGAGAATGAGGGCCGAGGAACAACCGGTACGAGATGTTGGCCAACAAGGAGAATCAGGGCAGGCGAGCAATGGGTACAAGTGGGCCAGCGCGGCGAATGAGGACAAACGAGCAACACGTACGAGATGTAGGCCACCAATGCCTAACACGGCGTTTCAGCCACACGTCCGAATGTAAGTCAACAAAAATGAGGTCAAATGAGACACGCATAGGAGCAGTACGCCAGCGTGGAGAACGAGGGTAGACGAGCAACACATAAGAGTAGGCCAGTGCGGCGAATGAGGACAAACGAGCAACACGTACAAGATATAGGCCACCGATACCTAATACGGCGTTTCTGCCATACATCCGAATGTAAGTCAGCAAACATGAGGTCAAACGAGAAACGCGTAGGAGCAGTACACCAGCGTGGAGAATGAGGGCAGACAAGCAACATGTAAGAGTAGGCCAGCGCGGGGAATGAGGACAAACGAGCAACACGTACGAGAGGTAGGCCACTGATGCCTAACACGGCTTTTCTGCCACACGTCCGAACGTAAGTTAGAAAAATGGAGGTCAAACGAGCAACGAGTTGGAGAAGTAGGAAAGTGTGGAGAATGAGGGCCGACAAGCAACCGGTACGAGATGTTGGCCAAGAAGGAGAATGAGGGCAGACGAGCAATGCGTACGAGTACGCCAGCGCGGTGAATGAGAACAAACGAGTAATGCGTACGAGATGGTGGCCAGCGAGGAGAATGACGGCAAACCAGCAACGTGTATGAGAAGTAGGCCAGCAAAAGGAATGACTGCAGACGAGCAACCGGTATGAGTGGTCAGTCAGCGAGGAGAATGAGGCCGGACGAGCAACCGGTACAAGATGTTGGCCAACTAGCAGAATGAGGGCAGGCAAGCAATGCGTACGAGATGGAGGCCAGTGAGAAGAATGAAGGCAGGCCAGTAATGCGTAACAGTGCATTTCTGTAACGTGTACGACGATAGGTGAGCTGTGGGTAGGCTGGTGGTGTGTAATACTGCAACTCGTAATGACTTGGATAGCGTGTGTTGGTTGTGCTGGCAAGCACTTAGGAGAAAAACGAACTGACGGGGGGTACTCAGATTCGTAGGTTGCGGTAATCACGTGACCGGCTTTTTTTATGGCGATTAAACTTGACATCAACGAGCAGGATACAGTCAGTTCATTGAGCTTCAAGATATCTAAGCCTATATCTAAGCAATAGCGCCGAAAGGTGAGTAGAAGTACGTTCACAAGGCGGGTCGACAGTAAATAATTAAATTGCCTGCGGGTAGTTGACTCTTTATAATATTCTACATCAGATGTCAAATAGCACCAGTCTGAGTGGTGTAGTTGGTAGCACAGCTCATGACAAAGCATGTAATGGCTGGTTAGTCTAACCTTGGGGTAGTGATGAAAGTACAGGTTCGAACCCTGTCCCACTGGTGACTTTTTTTTCTCATTTTATCTACTTTTGCCTACACCCTGCCAAGCATGTCTGCGAGTGCGTAAACCCTGTACCGAACACAAACGTCAACCGGCACCAGATATCACTTATCATATGCAAAGGTGTTTCGAAGCGCACCTTCAGCTGTATACCTATGTAGGTGCCTAGGTGCTCGGTAGCCTCTCGTTTTTATAGTTGAAACCTACCTCTTCCTTGCAAACCGACGCTGTCTAAATTTTCACCAGACAGGAGACAATTTTGCGGTGTTGGGTTACGGATCACGTAATTCAAAGACTGTACCAGCAGCAATTCAATTATTTACTATCGACCCACCTTGTGAACTTACTTCTACTCACCTTTCGGCGCTATTGCTTTGATATAGGCTTAGATATCGTGAAGCTCAATGAACTGACTGTATCCTGCTCGTTGATGTCAAGTTTAATCGCCCCAAAAAAAACCGCTCACATGATTACCACAACCTATGAAGCTGAGTGCCCCACGTCAGTTCGTTTTTCTCCTAAGTGCTTGTCAGCACAACCAACACACGCTATCCAAGTCATTATGAGTTGCAGTATTACACGCCACCGGCCTACCCACAGCTCACCTATCGTCGTACACGTTGCAGAAACGCACTGTTACGTATTACTGGCCTGCCTTCATTCTCCTCGCTGGCCTCCATCTCGTACGCGTTGCTCGTGTGCCCTCATTCTCCTTGTTGGCCAACATCTCGTACCGGTTGCTCATCTGGCCTCATTCACCTCGCTGACATACCACTGATACCGGTTGCTCATCAGCGGTCATTCCTTTCGCTGGCCTACTTCTCGTACGTGTTGCTTGTTTGCCGTTATTCTCCTCGCTGGCCTCCATCTCGTACACGTTGCTGGTTTGTCCTCATTCACCACGCTGGCCTACTCGTACGTGTTGCTCGCCTGCCCTCATTCTCCTTGTTGGCCACCATCTCGTACCGGTTGCTCGTCGGCCCTGATTCTCCACGCTGGCCTACTTATCGTATGCGTTTCTCATCTGTCCTCATTCTCCTCGCTGACTTACACCTCGTAGTCGTTGCTCGTCTACCGTCAATCTCCTCGCTGACCTCCATCTCGTACGTGTTGCTCGTTTGTCCTCATTCACCGCAATGGCCTATTCGTACGCGTTGCTCGTCTGCCCTCATTCTGCTTGTTGGCCAACATCTCGTACCGGTTGCTCGTCGGCCCTTATTCTCCACGCTGGCATACTGTTCCTACGTGTCGCTCATCGGCACTCATTCTCCACGCAGACCTACTGCTCCTACACGTCGCTCGTTTCACCTCATTTTTGCTGACTTACATTTGGACGTTTGGCAGAAACACTGTGTTAGGCATCGGTGGCCTACATCTAGTACGAGTTGCTCGTTTGTGCTCATTCGCCGCGCTGGCCCACTCGTATGCGTTGCTCGTCTGCCCTCATTCTCCTTGTTGGCCAACATCTCGTACTGGTTGCTCGTTGGCCCTCACTCACCACGCTGTCCTACTTCTTCGACACGTTGCTTGTTTGACCTCCATTTTGCTAACTTACGTTTGGACGTGTGGCAGAAACGCCGTGTTAGGTATCAGTGGCCTACATCTTGTACGTGTTGCTCGTTTGTCCTCATTCGCCACTCTGGCCTACTCTTAGGCGTTGCTCGTCTGCCCTCATTCTCCATGCTGGCGTACTGCTCCTACGCGTTTCTCGTTTGACCTAGTTTTTGCTGACTTACATTCGGACATGTGGCAGAAACGCCGTATTAGGTATCGGTGGTCTACATCTCGTATATGTTGCTCGTTTGTCCTCATTCGCCAGGCTGGCCTACTCTTACGCATTGCTCGTCTGCCCTCGTTCTCCATGCTGGCGTACTGCTCCTACGCGTTTCTCATTTCATCAGGAAAAAAGTGAAAATTTAAGCGAGCACGTCGGTAACCCCTGCCAGCGTCCGATGCTCCGGTAGCTTTCCTAGCTCCAGTAAGCTTCCCAAGCTCCGGTAAGACTGGTCATAATCCTGTAAGGTTTCCTAAGTATTAGCAACTAGTACAGTTGGTGTCTCGACTCCCATGAATGGGCAGTGCGGGCGTATGCACCTGAACCTATTGTCACAATCCGATGGTTTGTTTTCCGGACGCCTACATTCACAAATTCATGGTGTTTGATACATTTTTTCTCCCATTATTTGCTTGTCTATCACGGTCGCGCTTTTAAATCCGGCAAAATGAAGGGTACTGGGGAACACCAGTTTACTGGCGTGCCTTTTCGTACATATTTATTCACAGCAGCGCACATTCAAAGATATATAAAAAATAATTCAATATTTATATTACTCCTATGCTAGTCGGTTCATCACCTCCTTCGCTCAGTGCCCTCCCAGCGCTTCAAATACTTTTGTAAATGCTTTTGCAAATGCTCACGGCAACCACGCACACAGACTTGTGACTCCAATACTCCCGCATAGATTATGCGCCCGTTGACTGAGGTGTCCCTAGGATGAGCTCCTGGCGACGCACATCGTTGATCCGAGTCCGCGAACTTCTGTTCATGCTTCGTCGCTAGATCGCGCCTTCGGGATTGCCGCTGTCGGGAGACTCTGTTGAAATGACCAGGCTGCGTTGCCTTTGCCAGCTGTGCTGCCAACTCGGGGAGTTGTTCTCCCAGCTCGTCGAACACCTTTGCAAATCCTCCCCGCTGGCAAGCGATCCCACCGGTCTCACGCGTAGACTATCCAGCTGCTGAACCTCGGTTACTCTCCCGGCGATGCACGTTGCTGATCCGTGTCCGCGAACCTCTGTTCATCCTTCGCCACTAGATCGCGCCTTCGGGATTGCCGGTATCGGGAGTATCTGTTGAAACGACCAGGCTGCGTTGCATTTGCCAGCTGTGCTGCCAACTCCGAGAGTCGTCCTCCCAGCTCCTCGAACGTATTCGCAAATCCTCACCGCTGTCAAGCGCACCCACCGGTCTCACGCGTAGAATATCCAGCCGTTGACTGAGTTGAACCTCGGATACTCTCCCGGCGGCG
>Ga0307516_10002601_pt1 | contig 23959 bp, 28 predicted proteins | sample 19_EM_MG_FD_203310 | JGI IMG/M metagenome (GOLD analysis project Ga0307516, IMG submission 203310) | Populus trichocarpa ectomycorrhiza microbial communities from riparian zone in the Pacific Northwest, United States - 19_EM | ecosystem: Host-associated > Plants > Roots > Unclassified | place...
ACACATTTCCCACCTTTCGACCGAGTCAACCATGGTCCGTGGCCCAGATTTGGTCATGGAGCTTGAAGTTGGCAGTTACCCACCTATGATCTCGCCACACCAGTGGATGAGTATCAAACATTGATGGTCCAGGGTTGGGGTCACCCTCTGGAGATTCCTACTATAGCTCGATGATGCCTATGGCGATACGGCGATGGTACTTTGTTGATTTTTTTCCTGGTGGCCCTTGCGTCTTCTGGTGTTCGTCCCATCTTCCGGGGATGATCAGATATCGTTTCCACGATCCCTGCATTCGGGTGTGCGGTGTAACGCCCAATATCGCTTCTTGATGCACAAACTCTTAGCTTCATTGCATCTCCCGCGAATCTAACCTTGGATATCCACAGACCGAACGTCTACCACTCTGCCGCTGTTTTCTCCTTTGTGGCTATTTTTGCCTCAACTCTCTCCCATGAAACTCCCCCAAAGCGCACCCAAATGAGGAACGCGACGCATATTCAGCCCGGTTCCCTGGTCCAAACAAGTTCCTAGTTCATAATGCCTACTATCACCCGTCTCATTGTCCGCGCTGGCATCTCTTCGCAAACACTGGAGACGGAACAAAGTAAACGCGTGTTTTCCTGGATCCGTTCGTTAGAGTGGATCCGCTGCTGATGCGGAGGGATGTCCCACTTTATTACAATCGACTAGCGGAACGACTCAAGAGAGCGGAGATGGCGGCGGTCGCGGAGGAGGGATATCGTCGGTTGCCTGCCAAGGTACCCTCGAGTCGATTCACGCGAGGATCGCGGGGTGGTACGGATGGATTCCCAAAAGCCACTCGCCCGGAGTGACGACGGGGATAATTTAACCCCGCAGGAGATAGTGAGAGTCACTGCGTCAAAGAGACGTGTCACTGGTGTTGAATTGGTAACGAGAGACGATGAAGGTTTGCGAGGAGAACCCTCAGGAACGAGGAGTACCTTGTCCTCGATTATCGGATACGTACGTGAAGTCCGCTCTCCCCTGAATCGCCTCCCAACCGGATCGTCGTGGCTGTCCATTCCGGTGCCCTGAAACCTTGTGGAGACGCTCAGCGCTCACTAGCGCCCGCCTGCTAGATCGAACGCTGGGGTCGTGATTGGAACTTCGACATTCCCCACACCCCGTAAGGGGGGCGTCGCTCGTTACAGGTATTCAAGCACGAGAACGACCTAACGTTGTTTAGATAATCCCGTGAGTGTGTGGGAGGCTGAGAATCAAAATGGATTGACGGTTTGGTGCACAGCCTAGTTCTTACCTAGGCTTGGTCGTGGCACCCGAAACGTGTCTTGATTGGCACCACCACGTATCCTTTGCCGACGTCAACGCTACTGGCATCAGCTGAGGCACCGTACCCGAATATTCGCCCCCCGCCCGACTCATCGATTTTGTTTTGAAATATCACCTCTGGGACTGGGAGACTGCTTAGGATTAAACACGTACTGGAGCATCATGCATCACCACCACAATCAGACGGATTACCTCGTGGGATCTCCCGGATACTGCTATACAGACTGTCCGCATACCTTCTGTTTAGGGGTTGCTCTCGGTTCATTCCACCAGACGCCCCTGCCTTCCTCTCACTGAAATATGCTTGCGCCTCTGCTCTGGAAACTTCCCGTGGTTCACGGAAACGCAGCGCGTCGCGCTCGACCAGATGTGTCGCAACACGTCCCCGGTTGATGTTATCCGCCATCTTGATCTAGCAAGGCCACCGCTGAGGTTGACGTGTCCGACTGTCGCACTGACTGGAACTTGTGCAAGGCTCAGAAGCCGGAGCGGGTGAGCGCCTCCGTAGTCTATTCCTCATCGCCATCGGCCGGTGGCGTGAGGTACCCGCCGGACCCCAGAAGTCGACTCGTTCGTTCGAGGCGAGTTCCCGACGCAGGCGCTGTGATGCGTCCACCGACGGGCGCTCTCATGTCATCTCGCCGGGGAACCGACCCCGCAGTCCGCTCAAGTGGATCATCCCGCGAACTCGTTCATTCCGGGAGATGGAGAAGGCCGGTGACGAAGTCTCCGGTCATTAAATCGGACACAGCCTAACCCCTATAAACCCGGGCACGCTCATCCTCCCGCTCGATGGCAATGGACTGCGCTCAATACGACCGCGGACCTATTGAAACATCGACGATAGAAAACGCGAGCCCAGAGTCGACCCCGAGGGAAGGGACCCAGTCAGAGATCGTGGAGCCAATGGTGATAAACCACCTCTACAACCGCAGGGGACCAGGCATGTGTTTCCTTCCCCTACCCGATAGGCTGGCCGTCGTCATCCCACACAAACGGCGTGATACACTTGAGCAATTCATAAACTGGCGAACGGCGAACAAATGGTACGTCTGTTCGAGAACCGACATTAACCCTACACATCATTCACATCATTAATCTCAAGGACGGTCCCAAAGAAAGAAGTCGACCTCCACCCCTCTTGAAGTGGGACGGCTGCCCATAAGACGCTTCGGACTTGCCCACCACCCACCACCGACGACCGTGTGTGGCCAGGCTAAGGTTGTCCCATCAGCGGCATATGCGCAGTCGACTTCCTTCCTTCCATCTGGACGGGCCACGGGGATAACGCAACCTATACAACCCCACACTGTCACTTGCGGTTTCACCGGAGATCGGATCCCATTTAATTTTGGTGTTTTTGCTATCGAGTTCAATCCAAGTCAACGCAGAAGCCAGAATACAGTGGTATGATGCCTGCACCCCGTGCCTGCATACATTCACCGCGCCCTTTGTCCAGATTTTTAGGAATGCGCAGGTGCCTGGAGAATGAATAGTAGCGAGTATTGAGATTTCGTGTACTGGTGACACGCCGACCCGGTGGTCTCGTAATTCGTATGTTCCAGGGGATGTTGAGAAGGCGAGATAACCTAAACCTGGGCGAAGGTGTCCATGGCGTATACCACTCGTCGTACTCACGCACATCGTTTGTTGGAAGATGTCCGCGTCGAATCAATCATGGAAATAGGACACCAGTCCTTCCTTGAATATCAATTACTGTGCCCATAGATTATGCATTTATGTGTGGAAAACGAGCACACCTTCTCAGAAGTCACATCCAGTGGACAAGGGAGATGTATGGAGCCATCTTATCCGGTTTCCCAGTAGCAAAAAACCGGATCGGCTTTCAAAGATTTCAACGGTGCTGACCCTAGGTTCACCGCCGAGGCGGTCACCAACAATCGTGGAGTTCGCCCATACGGCAACGTCCGGGGTCCTAGTTCCTGGTCCCTCGAAGCTTGTAGCTCGAAGGCCTGATCTCGAACGGGTTCTGGGCAGCCCAAACCCTACACGGATATCTACACTCATTCCACAGGGAACAATGGGCATCTCCAGGCTTCGGTACCCAACCCTCCCAAACGGGGGTGTGCGCGACCGAGGATGAGTCCTTGGGGTATCACTGTCTCGGGGTATCCTGCAATCGTAAAATCCGACGTGATCGGCTCACAACGCCACAACACCGACCAGAGTTAACCGAGGGAGGCTGTGCCTTCCTTCTCTTTCGTGGCCGTTCCTTGCATATGTAAGGGTGGCACGTATCAACTGTACAGTTGGCTAGTCGCGTTCAGTTTCACCGAATGCGGGATGGTGGCCTTCTTTTGATGAGATCCTTCGTCCGTGAGTTATAGGGTTCCGTGATCGCAAGTCACTTTCCAAGGATGAGATGTCCACTTCTTGTCGTAACACGAACGGTACTTGCCGCTGGCGGGCTTTCTTCGTCTGTATTTCTTTTTCGCAGGGTGCTAACGTTATATCAGGGTAAGCAAATATACAGCTCTCTTAGAAGTTGCGTGGCAGAAATAGGAACGAACGCGACAGAGTGATAATTCCGCCGTTACGCTCAATCATCGACATCGGCTGAAGGAGCCGGACCCAAATACAACAAGCCAAACTCCAGGCTCTCCGAAATACCCATAAAATCTTCCTTGACGACTTTGGCGACATCCTATCGGTAGAAGATCACAAACGAACGCGCAGGACAAGGGCAAAGCAAACAGTCAGTCGCCACGTCAAAGTCTGAGAGACCAGACCAGTGTTCCGAACCTTCAAGAAATCTTCAACAGGGCCATGGTCCAATGGCCCATCGCGGCGTCCGTCCAACTCGATCAACCGTTTCGAATATTCGCCACTCGCTGACGTCCGAAGAGACGCGTCTGGAGCCTCCACGAAGCATGTGAAATGCCGATCAACTTTCAGATCCTTCGGCGGGGCCGTCTGTCCCGTCTTCGCCGTCTCCGCGTGAATGCCCTTGAAGAGCGGCGTGTCCTCTAGGAGTTTGGCTCGTTCGAGGGGGGTTTTGGCTTTGGTGTTTTGGGTTAGCTAGCTGCAGTTCGAGGAACACCAAGAGCTGGACCCACATTTGCATAAATCGATGAATTGAGCCATTGGACTCCCAGGTTCGAGCTCCACTGGCGACTACACGCACAAAAGGGACGCATCAGTAAGTAGGAGGGGGGAGGCTCCGAGGTCCCCTCGCGATGAAACCAGTTTTACATTAGCCAAGGCGTGTAACATCGCCATCGTCCCGCACGCATTCTCGATCTGGCCAAACAAAACGAAAACGGTCCGGGTATCAGCTCATCGTGAACCGAGATCCTAACACTGGTGGTGGGAATGATAAGATAAACCCCAGACGTACGGTTTGTTTGATCCAGACAATCGTCGGATCTACGTGACCTTTTCCGACCTGCTCGAGCTTTTCATTGTACCGAACTTCTTTCTTCTTTTCGAAATCCTCGTTGAGCGGGAAGACTAGAATCACGGCCTTAGCCGGCTGGGGGATCATAGCCAGCAACTACACCCAGAAGGCGGGACATAATAGTGAACGGGGGGGGATTGGACACGATGGTAGGTCAAGTTACCTCGTCATCGAGTCCGTAGATATCGCCAAACTCGTCTCGGGTCGTGATCAAGCCAGCTTTAGAGGCCCACTATCCAAAAGGCGTCGGGAAAACGACCCGGTGATCAGACGGGCCTGCGAAGCATGGAAATAAATCAAAACCGCACGCTGTTGAATCCCTACATGCTCAATGTTAATCGGATAGATATCTTCTGCGTTGCACGCAAACGTACTTCTGGGTTAGATTCAAGGGGGATCCATGCAGTGCCAGACATGGTGGTTCGAGTGTAGGTTTGGAGAGGAGCAAGAGTCAAAGGGTGGGGACTAGTTGTAATGACGTCACTGCCAAAGCCCGCCCACCGCCGCGCCACGCCACAATCCCCCCAGTTCTGAAGGACAAGCGCCGAATAGATTCTCGGATTGTCAACACCAGGAAAACAAACCCTATATCATTCAGGCGGGCTATAAAACGAACGAGCGGATAGATCCCCATATCTAAGCAGGAAAAGGATCAAACGGGCAAAATATGGTAAAGATAAGATGAAAAGCGGGGCGTCCGAGAGATGGTTGTTCGTCTAAATGTTGTAGGTCTAGTGTGCGGGGTGAAATATATCCTTCGATATCATACAGTAATTTGGGTCGGAGAGAAGGGAAGGCGTTTGTTCTAGCGCATGGTTTGGGGAGGGGAACGAGCGAGGTCTCCGCCGAGGAACATCCCAGACGTGGGATCCGAAGAGAACCCTCTGAAATCCGAGGGACGTGCTCCTCCTGACCCTGGATCGAGGAAGGGATTGCCTTTTGGCAAGAGTATAGGTTGAACCGGCGCGGTGTACCTGATGTCAAGCTCTTCCAGGGTTACCTTGAACCATTTCATAAACGCGTTGCGGCGTCCCCATCGCCCACCCCAATCTTGCCAGTTGTGACGGTCTAAGAAAAAATGTGTTCGTAAGACTATAGCCACAGGTGAAGAACCATATGTATTCACGTTCGAGAGCGATGATCAAGTGGATCGCATTCTGGAACTCCATCTTGTCAATCCACACAGCCGAATTGTTCCACTCTCGGTTATTCTCGCCCATGTACTGGCTAATGCGAGAGCGCAACTTCTCAACAAGGCTCATGGGAGTATCGTAGGAGATCATCAGGTTCGTCGTTTCCCATCTGGTCACTCTTCAGAACCCCAGTTCCACCCAGAACACAGGGTGACACTCACTGAGAACCGGACCTCCTAACGTTATGCACCAGCTTGCTACTTGCCAAGATAGAGTTCGGAGCCACGATCTCTTGCCCATCGACTCGACGGAAGGTGGTGGAAAACAGACCAAACTCCTTGACGAACATAACATTTTCATCGATCATGACCAAGTCTCCGACGTCAAACACGTGTGTGGAGAAAATGAAGATCAGCTAGAAGATCAACCGTGGTGAATATCCGGACTATACGCGCATGGGCAGACGCACCGATTCGAAGAGCACTTGAGCTGAGTGGCCGAAAATGAAGGAGAAGCCGAGAATGATTGTGGCGAGAGGAACGAGTGACGCCAAGGTGTTGGCACGGTTGAAGATGAGCAGGGAGAGGAAGGTGATGATCACGAATGCGACACCAAGCAGGACCGCGTCCAGTTTTGCCAGAGCCGAGCTTGTGTCCTTTACGCTGGAGACGAGAGCTTTTCGCTCTCTGTAGATCCTCTGGACGGCCTCTCGCATCTCTTTCTTGGTGATATCGGCGTTACCGTCTTTATCGAATATCTCAAACGCAGCGTGCTACCAACAAAGTCAGACAAGTTGGACACCAACATGTGGGGGAGGTTTGATCTTACAGCGTCCGCAGTTGTTCGGAAGTATGGTTCGAAGTCTGGGAAGGTGGAGCATCGTCAGGTCAAAACAAGAATTTCATGATGTCCGTGAGAGGGTCTCACCTTCCACGATGAGATAGTCCCTAGGAGGATGCACGTCGCTTAAAGACAAGAACAACTTCTTGGCCAACTTCCTAGCAGAATCGAGACTTCCATACTCTCCTTTCCGATGGAACCGGGAATCCTTGAGGGCGACTTGTCCAATAGCCTCTCCAACCTGATCAATAATGACCGCTGTGACCGGTTTCTTCCTTCTTCTGATATTGAGTCCTCCCTTCTTCTTTCCGTTGTTCTCCGGAGACATCGATTCGGACCTAGCAGAGCTTTGCCCATTCTTGTGACCCTTCTGAAGGATATCGGCAGAGGAGGATTGACGGTGTCCTTTCTTTTTCCACATGGGCTTGTTTGAAGCGGGGTGAACGTTAGATAACCGATCGAGAGCCTGTAGGCCGAGCTTGTTCTCTGTCAGACGTTCTGCCAAAGCTTTCCGGTGAAAGTTGATGGACACAAAGTTCAGGAACACTTTCTCCACAAGGAGAATCATCCCCGCGGCGAACAGCGCCTGTAGGATGGCGAGCAAGATAGCAGGCGGTGAGTAGGCGGTCGAGGTGGCTGCTAGTTTGGTGGGAGGTTACATTACCTGCATTGCTCGGTTAACGTAGACCCAGTATGAACCCGGAGGCTTGTAAACGCTCCGTAGGACTGAAAGAGAAACCCACGCCCAGGAAATGTCCAACGCAAGCTTAACCCATGCAGAAACCGCAGTCATCAACTGTTGCACGGGGAACGGACCGATAAGCACAACAGAAACTGGTCGACAGAACAGAACTCGACATACCTCCAACTGCATCTGCAAAGACTCCGTCTTCCCCCCAAACAACGAAACAAGTCCCAAGAACACCCACCCAAACGCATCCACAACCGCATACGTCAAACACCCAGCAACCCAAACGATCGTAAGCCAGATCGACCAAGCAAATACGTGCTTCTTGACAGGGCTCGAGCGGAAGAGGAAGTGAACGATGAGGAGGGGTGCGATCAGGATACCTCCACCGAGGATGCACAGGAGAGCTACACGGAGCGGTCTTGCGAGCTTCATGAACCCGAGGTACGCCGCTCGACCTCGTTTGGCTTTGACTGTGGGGTCATTACGGATCTTGCTCGACGTGTCGTCTTCCTCCTGGTCCCAATCGAATTCGTCTGAAGAGTCCGTCACTGAGGAGTCTGAATCCGAGGCACCGTCATCTTTCTTCTGCCGGTCCTCCGTCGCGACCCCGTCCGTTGGGTGTGACCTTCGGTTAACGAGAGTGTCGTCGTGATGGCCTTCTTGACCGACACCAAGCTCGTGCTTCTCCCTCAAGGGAACCTCCGAGAGGGCGGCTGTCCCTGGCGGCTCTTTCGTTCGTGGCATCAAGGTCAAGGACGGAGAATCTGGGAGAACTTCGCGAAAAATGCTTGGTCATAAAACATGACGACCGCGACAGCAACAGGGTTATGATTGTGGAGTGTGAGATCATCTTCTATAGCAACCGAGTTCTTCGGCTAACATGATTGAGGTTTATATTTTACAAAAGCGACGCGACGCAGGGTCTCATGCTAAGCCTGCCTCTAATGCGAGGCCGTAGAACTTCGAGTCCTTCTGACCAAGCAACACCTTGGGCGAATCGAACTCCACAACCTTCAAAAAAGAGGGCGGGGCGTCAGAAATTGGGGTGCTCATGGGGGGAGCGCCCGCCTGTCGAGGTTACGCTTACCTTTCCGGCATCCAAGACCAAAATACGGTCATAATCTATAATGGTATTCAAACGGTGGCTGTAGGGAGGGATTGAGCACAAGTCCCGAAAACCCGGAAGATAAATCCGAGTACGCACGCAATCGTGAGCAGGGTAACATCTGCGAAATCAGGTCCTCGAATAATTTCTTGAATGGCCTTGTCCGTGTCAAGATCGACGGCGGAGGTGGCTGGAAGGAACGGGTTACGAAAGGTTCCCGTAACGGGCACAAGGACGGATCTCACCTTCATCCAGAACAAGGATCTTCGTCTTTCGCAAAAGAGCGCGCGCGAAACACAAGAGCTGCCTTTGACCGGCGGAGAGGGACGATCCACCCTCCTTCACAGGCGCGTCCAAACCTCCTTCAAGTCCTTCCACAAACTCCTTTAACCGGACCTGACCAAGAGCCCCCCAAATATCCACATCCAGGTATGTCCCCACCGGGTCGATGTTCTCTCGGAGTGTGCCCTCGAACAAATCAGGCGACTGGGGTACAATGGAAACGGCGCTTCGCACTACACACGGGCGAGAGGGTCAACGGGTCTTGCAAGGGAACGGAGCCGAGAGGTTTAAACTCACGGTTCCGGAGTCCGATTTTCGAAATGTCCACACCATCAATCTCGATCCTGCCTTCTGAAGCCTCGAGGATGCGGAACAGCGCGAGCAAGAACGAAGATTTCCCGCTCCCCGTCCGCCCGCAAATTCCAACTTTTTCCTTTGCGTTCTAAACGATCCAGTGTTAGCTGGAATGACGTGGCAGGGGGAAACATGACGTACGACTGCGACGTTGATGTCTTTCAACACCAGTTCCAGCTCCGGTCGATATTTCATGGCGTAGTTGCTAAAAGGAATTCAGCCTATTGCTCCACAAGTACAAAGACCAAACACTCACACAAACTTGACCTCTCCAGCAAGCGGCCAATTCCGGGGCTCGGTTTCGGGAATCTCGTAGGGTGCTTCTGGCTTCAATTCCACGTAGTGAAGAATTCGCTCGACGCTGACAATATTCTGTTCAACATCGCTGGCAGACCTCACAACCCAGTTCTGTGGTACAAAACAGAGAAGGTCAGCAACCGTGACCATAACGATGGGCGGTGAAATCTCACCAGAGCGCTCGTCGTATTCAGAGCGTACGAAAGAACCAATCCAACCAAAGCAGCGTCCACACCAGTCGTGATCAGCGCGACCAAGGACAACATCGAAACCATGAAAATGATGCATGTCCCCACGAACTCCAACCTCACGGCCAACCAACGGTTGATCGAAATGCTGGGTAAGTAACAGATCTGGTTCACGTCGACCCTCTTCTTGTGATTCGTGAGGAAGGTATCCTCCTGGCCAAAGGCACGGATTGTGGAGAGACCCGAGATAGACTCGGAGAACCAAGTGAAGATTGGGGATCTAGAGACCGCGTCCAGCCGTTTAAGTTCTCGAGAGGTGTTGAGGTAATACCTGCAACGCCAAAGATTAGTCAGGTCTGAGTTCAGCTAATCTGTCACACGTACGTCATAACGCGACCGTAGAACCAAGCCAGGGGTGGGACGACGAGAAGGAAGACAGGGAAAATGATACCAACGACCACAATGATCCCAATACAGGTTGATAGTGTGCGGAACATGCCTTGGGCCGTCTATATCCAAGTGCTCAGTGATTGGACGTGGTGGTCGAGCAAGCGCGGAGACTCACCCTTGGAAGGACCTGATCAATACTATAGATATCCTTCGAGAAAATGTTTAGGATCCTGAAGGAAGACTTGAATATCATTATTCCTCAAAAGAGCAAGGGGGCGTACCTTCCAGTGGGGGTTTGTTCGAAGAATGACAGAGGCGCGTGCATCAACGAATTCAACATCTTCGTAGAAACGCGAGTCAGTATTCCTAGACGGTACGGGGTAAGAGGGTTGGTTGACTCACACTGTCATGCAGTTGTTTCGAACTCCTCAATGCACACAGCAACAACAACGAGACCGAGGCAATCGTAAGGAACGTGACCGACAGGAGTTGAGCGATCCCCGAAAGCGCCAAATACTTCGTTATACCTCCATTGTCACCCGTCCGCCTATTATCCTCGCTCCATGACCTCAAAGCGAAATTCGACAGAATGGAACAAGCTTGAGAGAGCGCAATTGTCACTAGGAACACAGCGAAACCGGATTCCGAGCACGCTTCGAGGTATCTGCGATAGACTGATGCTTTGACCCGGCCCTTCTCCGAGTGCTCTTTTTGAATGCCTTCGGAAACCGGGAGTCGGCCGCGAGTGGGAGGTTTGAGTTGTGCGCGGCCGTAACTCTTCCGTCGCTTGATCCTGTCATCGATTCCACTTAGGGCGAGGGGGGAACCGTTTCTGGAGGACGCGACGAGCGTGCTGTCGTCTTCTTGGGGAGTAGCGTCCCCAGTGCGTGGGAATGGCGTCGAGGTTCCGGAGGATGACGTTCGTGTGTGTTCCAGGCTGGAGAAGGGTAGGCGAGCTTGGTCAGCTTCTGCATTCGCCCATCACGATTCACGACAGGACTTACATCAGTTTTTGAATCTCGCCCTGGTTGCGATTCATAATGGTTTCGAAGTTTCCAGATTCGAAAATGATACCACGTCGGATCAAGACAATGTTGTTGCAGCCGGTCAAGAACGAGATGCCATTCGTGACTAGGATCCTAGCTTTGGTCGCGAGCAAACCGGCAGGTCCGATGACATGGTCTGAGGGGTTCATTATTTGAGTAATCTCAACATGAGTTCGATACCGGCTTACCGTAAATATGACGCGCAACGTGAGCGTCTACAGCGGCCAGCACGTCGTCCAGCAAGACCAGATCCGTACGAGCGTAGACAGCACGGGCAAGAGCAACACGGGCTCGTTGACCACCACTCAACTGTTGCGCATGTCAATCGTTTTTCGGGGGGCCTAGAATAAGTTACACACTGTGATCCCCTTTTCCCCTACTTCGGTCATATCACCGTCAGAAAGAAGGGCCAAGTCCGGTCTGAGTGCGCAGGCTAGAGGTTGAAGGTGAGTTAGGGAACCGCTTATTTGAGTAGGAACACTTACCGTCGAGGACAAGGTTGTAGAACGTGTCGTCATAATGGTGAGAGAACAAAATGTTATCCTTGATCGTTCCGCTCATAATCCTGCGCATCTGGTAAGTGAAGCTCGGGCGCACAACGTGGCCCCTGACTGACCAAGGGTTCTGGGGGGCATACGCGACACTTCCATACAAGTCGACTTTGCCTTCTGTCTTCCTCATCGCTCCGATGATGGCGGACAACAAGCTACTCTGGAAATCGGGGTACGGGAATCAGCATTTCGTTGGCTCCGATCGCAAGACGAAGAATCACTCACCTTTCCAGCTCCAACCTGACCGAGGACCGCAGTGAGCTCTCCCTTCCTCGCTTTAAGATTGATATCTTGCAAGGTGGGTTCCTTCCCATCCTTTGACCAGAAGAATTCCCCGTTAGTGATTGAGAGGACTTCGTCACCATCTTGGATGTTCTCCTTCAAGGTGATATTCCGTGCGTCGGTCTGGAGCTCGTCCGAATCCAGGAAGGAAGAGATGCGCTTAACAGAGACGATCGCTTCTACGAGGTTGGAGATGACCATCGCGAACTGTGGAGTGGGATGAATTTCGTACAGAACAAAAAAACTTTGGGAAGGAACTCACCATTCCGAGTGGGAATTGAAGAAGCATAAACAACGAGATTGCTGGGAAGATGATGTCGGCGGTTAGGGGCGTTGGGGAAACGTAAGCTGCAGTCGCGAAGGAGCTGAACGCAACGAGGACTGGAATAAATCGTCAACACGAGGAGTGAAATAAGAGGGGTGACCTGCTCACACGGAATCCCGGACCAGAGGCACTGGTTCAGTGACTGAAGGTATGATTCGTCAACATCGATTGAAACGGGTTCTCGGATCACACACCCCAACGATACCAATCTTTCTCAGGTTCTTCAGCTCCTCGTCGTTCCTGACCCCCATAATGCGGCTCATAAACGCGTAATCCCACGCATAAAGCTTGATACTAGAAAACGGTGAATTTTGCGGTCGTCGAGAGAAGGGACAGTGCGAACCTCTTGATGTTGTTCAGCAGCTCGGACATCATCTTGGTCCTCTTGTCCCTCGACTTCATCTGTTCCAGATGCAGATTCTTCAGAACCCTAGCGGCGAGTGTGTTCAACGGCATTGCAAGGATCTGAAAGATGTCGATGAGTGATCATCGGGGTGGCTATGGAAGGCCCAACGAACCAGAATCGCAACTCCAACAAATGCCGGCCACCCAAGCAGATTGTACAGCGATACAAACGCCAAGATGACTTGGAACGTGCCAGAGACGAGCATGAGACCATAGGTACAGAATTCCTGGAGCCTGGTGGCATCGACAGACATGAGGGAAACCACCTCTCCGGTAGAACGGCCTTGTCCGTCGTTGGACAGTCTCAAAGCCTTTTGATATATAACAGTGACAAGACCGGAGCGAACTCTGAGGCCGGTTTCGAAGACCCTTTGGAAATACTATTTACTCGCTGATCAACCAACCCGGTGAGGCAGGAAAGGATGCGGCGAACCTGGTGCAGTATGACCGTTTGAACGATGGACGCAAAGAACATCAGGAGTGCAAAAGAGAAACCAATCAATGGCGTCGGTCGCTCGTCGAGTAGCCCCTCACGAGCTTCTTGGTAGTCGGTGATGAACGACAATAACCGCCTGAGCAGCTGTGGCTGTAAAAACGACAAGCAGTCTTGTGTCATCTTCATACACAAGGCAAGAGCGAAAGGGCCGCCGTAAGCGAAAGCGAGTCCCAAGTATAGCGACTTCCTGTGGTGACGGGTTAACGAAAGTAGTGAACGGTGGGGGAGATGAGGCTACCTCTTTGCCAACGCAGCAGTCAGCTTCTGAGCCAACTCGGTTGCCTGATCCTGCTTGAGGAGCGAGGGGAGGTCCTTGTCGGTGATGTACTCTTTTTTGCCCCTCCTTAACAATGGTGTCATGTAGCCGAATGACCATCTGCTAAAAATGTTCGCGGATATAAGAGGGTTCTCAACGTGTGTCTCATCGATCTCCTCGCAGAGGTCCGGTTCGAATTTGGGTGCGAGCAATTCGAGCGCGAATGAAAAGAGTCCGAACACTGTGACGGCAGATCGGAGGGCGATGGGGGTTATGACATCACTGACGTTCTCGGAATGGGTAGCGACGAGAGTACGTCCCCAAATGAGGAGGGCGATGGTGTAAACGGGCCAAAAGAGCAAAAGGGTTGAAGAGGATGTCCGGGTGTGTTTATGGTTGGTGTGAGTGAGGAAGATTGCGGGAAGGAAAGCGAGCGGTTCGAGGATGTAGGACTGGAGGACCGGAACGCGGACGTGACCGAAAACGATGTAGGCAAGGTTTGCAAAGCTAACGGATAATGCGGCCCCGAGCAGGATCTGTAGGCGTCAGGTGCCGGGTTGGATTTACGGAGGGGGATATTGGCAGTTATGAGAAAGTGTTCGCCGTTGGTGCTGGTAGCACAATAAAGGAACACACCAATTTAGCTTTGAGGACCGACGCACTCCTGCAAGTTAGAGTGCGATTCACGGCCGCAGACTTTGTTTCCCAGAGGCGAAAGAGGGAGACGACGAGAAGGACGACGAGGAGAGTTGAGAGGATGATTCCCTCTTCAAAGCACGGAGTCAAGTCAAACTCCCTCAGCTTCGAGACGGGCCCCCATCCCTCGCTGCGGCCGTGGTAGGTAGTTCTGCACGTCGCCATAGACACCGCGACGAGGAAGTGTGCAGGCGCGTCGTGGAGGTCGTGTGCGGAGAGTCGAGAGCAGCTCAAATACATCCCGCCCTCAGCACCCACGGTCCGGCGTCCGATCAACGAGTTAGTCATCCAGGGCGATTACAAACCACCATCAGCTGCGGACCCCCGCTGAGACGTAAGTGAGGGTGAATGACCTGCGAGCGTTCGGTCGTTCTTGACATTGTGCAATAGGAAGGCTCCAGATTCATCCGACCAGGCGACTCACGGAGGTCCTGGGATCTGGACCAATCGCACAAACGACGTGAACTACAGTGTAAATTCCATGCCCCCCCTAAAGGTGGCGAGGCAATGGAGGCGGGTGCCAAGTTCGAAGCTTCCATCTCGTTTCCGTGGCCAGCACCCGACATGTCTCTCCAAGGTCGCGGACCATCACATCGCGTCTTGGCGTCAACACCTACGCAGGCGAGTGGAAGACATCCGAGCGGCTCGCGATATTGAATATTCACGACTTTACAGAGGATGTGAATACTAGTTATGGGGGGAACTTGAGCGTTTATATCGGCGACCTGTATGCGCCCAGACGCGCGCCTTCAATCTCTCCACGAACCACGATCGAGCTGCGATGCCACCATCAAATCCTGCCAACTGCGACGAGTCGGGTCAGCAGGGTTGCGAACAACTGTCGCGTCCAACGTAAGTAAGCACTTCGGGGGCTTATCGCGATCTGACCCAGCTGGAGAACAGCCTAGGCGGAGAGACCAACATCAAATCCATACTGGGTTTGGAGAAGCAGATCAGAGAGTACGAGGAGACCATCGTCAAGCTCAAACGCGCTCGAAACTCGTTGTTGAACGTTTCCAAGCTCCCACCGGAAGTACTCGGACATATCTTTCGTTGGAACACCATCCTCAAAGACGACTTTGGCGGGTTAGAGGAGGGATCCCACAACTTCCTCCTCGTTTGCCATCACTGGTTCGAGGTCGCCTCGTCCACTCCAGAGGTTTGGAACTTCTGGGGAAACACCACAAAGGACTGGACCCGGTGGTGTCACCGCCCTGGGACCACTCCGCTCGACCTTGTCCTGGATCTCAATAGCAACGATGTCCCGTTCGAATTCACCCGGTTCGATGCCCTCCAGGGTCGTGCCGACCAGGACACTATTCGGCGGATTCATCTCAGAGCCGCAGATCCAGGACTTCTACGTTCTATAATCGCATCATTAACCTCCGCCCCCGGGTTGTTCCGACCCATCGGTGTGGAGTCGTTCATTCTGCGGAACGAGAGCGATGAATTAGTTGACATCTCAGATTTCTTTGCCCATAACCGCTTCCCAAAACTGCAACGCCTCGATCTCATCCACTGCACAATAGCTTTGGCCCTCATACCGTCGCGGGTTGTAACTCTCACCACCCTGGAGCTCGACCTCTACTCCATCGATCCCACCCCAAGCATACCCCAAGTACTCTCGGTACTCACCTCCAACCCCGCTCTTCGGAAGGTTTCACTTTTCGGGTACGCGACCCCCGACGGTGGCGGCGGCAGGAAGTCCCTTCCTCGGGCGTCGCCCTGCCACCTGAAGGAGCTTAAGCTGGCTGGGGACCCGCAAGAGGTATTCGGAATCCTCAGTCGATTGGACCTTCCCAGGCAAATGGATAGTTTAGACATCACCCTATACGAATGTCCGGCCGAGGAGATTTTACAAACCGTCGGTCCACAAATTCGGGACTACCTTCGACATCGTGGCAAGTCTCAAAATGGATTGGGACTTTTTCTTTCCTCTGGATACGATGTCGAGTTCCATGTCGGCGATATGGGCAGGATTGGCTTCTCTGCCCTGGCACTGGCGAGGATGAACACGTTTATGAAGTTTACCATCAAGTTGAATCAAACACCCTCCAAGGGTCGATTGGAGAAAGTGACCCTCGATCTTATCGCACATGTTCCGCGGGAAGAGGTCGTCTACTTACGAGCATACGGTAAACCCGTGGCCGTGGATGTCATCTCTGCACAATTGCCAAACCTCAAGGGACTACACTTCGAGAGAGCGCCTCTACCGATCATATTTCCGAAGGCGAACCCGGACGGAGACGGGGAGATCTTCCCTTCCCTCCAATACATCCTTCTGGACCGAGTGGCCGTGAGCCGTAGCGACGGTTGGGAACCACTCGTAACCTTCCTACTCCTGCGCGCGGGCTCCGGGAGACGAATTCACTCGCTCGTGATTGTCGGTCCCTGTCGCACACGGCCGAATGTAACCCAGAGGATGGTTCAAGAGTTTAGGTTGATCCCCTGAGCCACTGCATCACGACCGGCGCTTTGTTTTTTCCATCGAAAATGTGATTATGTAGGGCCTACCCACCTCTCATCTTGGTTTTCTTTTGCGTTCCTGATAAGATTAGTGTGCACCATACCTCCAAATATAAACTCTTGGCGTTAGTTCCGTACGACCCATCGAGGAAGAGCTCGAGGGGAAATCCGAAGCGGGAAGCCGCAATACAACACGGAGTGAACCCCACAAGAACTGGGCTGCCTGTTACCGACAATGCCGCCGCTCGGCTCTCCTCGGGGCGGAATGGACCGTGAGAGTCGGGGAGAATACGCGAGAGGGGCGTGACGGGCGACACCCGGGCTGACACGGCATTCACGCGCCGCGTCCCTTCAATCTCTCCATGAGCCACGATCCAGGCGCAATGTCGCTATCGGCTCCTATCAACAACGACCAGCTGGGTCCACAACATTGGAAACAGGGTTCACGGTCAATGTACTAAGTAAACGCGTCTGGGGTGTATCCGACACGATCTAATCCAGCTAGAGGATAGGCTTCACGGCGAGACCAATATCGAATCCATACTGGCATTGGAGGAGCAAATCAGGGAGTACGAGGTGGCCCTTAAAAGACTCAGACGCGCTCGGAACTCGTTGAACGTTTCGAAGCTCCCACCAGAAGTACTCGGCAACATTTTCCGTTGGAACGTAACCCTCAAGGGTGACTTTGGTGGGCTGGGGAAGGAATCGCACAACTTCCTCCTCGTTTGCCGTCACTGGTTCGAGGTCGCCTCGTCAACCCCAGATGTTTGGAGTTTCTGGGGAAGCGCCCCGAAGGACTGGGCCCGATGGCATCACCGTTCTGGTACCGCTCCACTCGACCTGGTCTTGAACGACAAAGGCAGGGGTGGCTTTTTCGGTGCCACCCTGTTCCACGCCCTCCGGGATCGTGCCAACCAGGACACCATTCGACGAATTCATCCACAAAGACAGACCCCCTAAGATCCCTCATCACAATATTAACCACCACCTCCGAAGAGATTCGACCCAGCAGTGTGGAATCATTCATTCTGCTCAACGGGGGCGATGTATTAGTCGACATCTCAGATTTCTTCGCCCGCTCCCGTTTTCCAAGGCTGCAACACCTCGAGCTCTTCACCTGCAGGATCTCATCATGGGACATCACGTCGCGAGTTGCAACTCTCACCACTCTGAATCTCGACTTCTTTTCCCTCGAACCCACTCCAACCACATCCCAATTACTCTCAATGTTTGCCTTCAACCCTACCCTTCGGAAAATGTCGCTTTCCGTGAATAGGATTGCTGGTGGTGGTGGCGGTGGAAATCCTCCTCCTCGAGTATCGCTCTACCACTTAATGGAGTTCAAGCTGTCTGGATACCTGCGAGATGTCTTCAGGCTTTTTGATCGATTGGAGTTTCCAGACACATGGATAACTTGGACATCACTGTATATGCGTGCGCAGACAAGGACGTTTCCGAAATCATCGGACCATCCCTTCAGGACCACCTCCAACATCGTGGCAGGTCCCAACGCGGACTGGGGCTTTCCCTTTCCTCCGAGCTTGGCCTCAAATTCCAGGTTGGCGATGTGGGCGGAATCGACTTCTCTGTCCCAGAACCGGCACGGATGAACACGTTTGTGAAGATCTCCTTTGAGCTTGATCAAACATCTTACAATTGTCGACCGGGGAAAGTGGCCCTCGATCTTATCGCACACATTCCACGGGAAGAGATCGTCTACTTCCGCCCATACGGCAAACTCCTGGCCATGGAGGGGATATCCACTCAATTGCCGAACCTAAAGGGACTACACTTCAAGAGGATGCCTCTACTCACCGCACTTCCGAGGGCAAACTTCGATGAGGGTGGAGAGAGATTCCCTTGTCTTCAGTATATCTATCTGGACCGTGTGGTTGTGAGTGCTGTCGATACTTGGGGACCACTCACTACCTTCCTGCTCTGGCACACAAACCTTGGGAGACGACTTCGCTCACTCGCGATTGTTGGTTCCTATCGTGCGCCGCCGAGTTTTACCCAGGCGATGGTTCAAGAGTTTAGGTTGATCCCTGCTGTGTGAGTCCGCTGCATCATGGTCGATACCCAGTTATTTTACTCGAAAATGTGGTGAAGTAGGGTACACGCTTCTACCTACTTCTCACCCTGATTTTCTTTTACGCTCCTGATGAGACTCGTGTGTACTACACTTCCAAATATCCATATCTCAAGCTCCTTGATAAAAACGGCTTTACGGCCACCCCACGATACTTGGCACACACGGTTCTGCAGATTGAGGAGTGATCAGAAGCGGGGAGCCGTCACTGAGCCACCGTCTGGCTCTCCTCCTTTCACAGCTTCAGAAAACCGGAGACAGAATGGACCACAAGAGTAGGCGAGAGTTCGCGAGAGGCGCACAGACACCGCGCACGTGGCAGACCAACAATCTGACGTGTCGTTCACGTGGTATGCGATTCTCCGTGAACCACGATCCAGACGCAATGCCGCTATCGACTCTTACCAACAGCGACGATCTAGGTCCCCAAGAGCGGAAACAATCATCACGGTCGATGTGAGTAAGGGTATCCGGAATGTATTCGACACGATCTAACCAAGTTAGAGAACAGGCTTCGCGGCGAGATCAATATTTCATCCATACTGGCTTTAGATGAGCAGATCAGAGAATACGAGGCGGCCATCGTCAGGCTAAAACGCGCTCGGAACTCGTTATTGAACGTTTCCAAGCTCCCACCCGAAGTACTCGGCGATATCTTTCACTGGAATGTCACCCTCAATAATGACTTTGGCGGGTTGGAGGAGGGCTCCCACAACTTCCTCCTCGTTTGTCGTCACTGGTTCGAGGTCGCCTCGTCTACCCCAGAGGTTTGGAGTTTCTGGGGAAACACCCCAAAGGACTGGGCGCGGTGGTGTCACCGTTCTGGGACCGCTCCACTAGACCTAGTCTTGAATGTCAAAGGCGGCGGTGACTTTTTCGGCGCTGCCCTGTTCCGCGTCCTCCAGGATCATGCCAACGGAAATACGATCCGACGGATCCATCTTAAAGCCACAAACCCAGACCTTCTAAGGTCTCTCATCTCCTCATTAACCACCACGTCCAAGGAGCTTCAACTTAGCAGTGTGGAGTCATTCATTTTCCGGAACGGGGGCAACGAATTAGTCGACGTCTCGGACTTCTTCACCCACCACTGTTATCCAAGACTGCAACGCCTCGAGCTCTTCACTTGCAAGATCTCATCGTGGGACCTTATAACGTCACGAGTTACAGCTCTCACCACCCTGGATCTCGCCCTCTTCTCCCTCCAGCCCATTCCGACCATATCCCAGTTACTCTCAATACTTACTTCCAACCCTACCCTCCAGAAAGTGTCACTTTCCGTGGGTGCGGCCCCTGACGACGGTAGTAGAAATCCCCCTCCTCGAGTGTCGCTCTGCCACTTGAAGGAGTTCAAGCTGGATGGATACCCGCAAGATATCTTCTGGCTTCTTGATCGATTGGAGTTTCCCAGACACATGGATAATTTAGACATCACTTTATACGGGTGCACGGTGGAGGATGTTTCACAAATAATCGGTCCATACCTTCGGGACTACCTTCAACATTGTGGCAGGTCTCCAGGCGGACTGGGACTTTCCCGTTCCTCCCAGCGCAATGTCGAACTCGAGGTCGGCGATGCGGGCGGAATCGACTTCTCTGTCCCAGCACCGGCACGGGTGACCGTGTTTATGAAGATCTCCATCGAGTTTAATCAAACACTTTTCGATGGCAGAATGGTGGAAATGACCCTCGATCTTATCGCACATGTTCCTCGGGAAGAGATCGTATACTTCCGGGTATGCGGTAAACCCCCAGCCATGGAGGAAGTATCTGCTCGATTGCCAAACCTCCGGGGACTACACTTCGAGAGAACGCCTATATCCGCCACATTTCCGAAGGCAAACATAGATGGGGATGGGGAGATTTTCCGTTGTCTCCAATACATCTATCTGGACCGGGCGGTTGTGGGTGGTGACGGTTGGAGGCCGCTCATTACCTTCCTGCTCTGGCGCGCGCGCTCCGGGAGACTACTTCATTCACTCGTGATTGCTGGTTCCTACCGCACGCTACCGAATATTTCCCAGGGGGCGGTTCGAGAGTTTAGGTTGATCCGCTGAGTCTACTGCATCGCGACCGATACTTAGTTCTTTCACTTTCAGATATGGTGTGCAGCTGTACATGCTTTGGATACCTCTCGTCTCGATTTTATTTTGCGCTCCCGATAAGACTAGCATGTACTGTATCCCCACGTCTCCATCCCGCGAGTACTTCGACGAACACGACCTTGCGATTACTTCACTGGTCTCTTCCGAAAACGTCGCTGGGCGCATCAGCGACAACTGTCGCTCTTATGGCAGGTGTACACTGATGATGCCACCAGGGAGGGAAGTGTTCAGGGGATGGGAAGCGCTCGGGGGGTACTCGGGAGCGCAAAATAAAATCGAGACGAGAGGTCGCCCGGGTGAGCGTTTCAGTTCCGTATCCTCAAATTCCGATTCTGAAATCGCTGAGCTTGAGTTCGAATGCGAATGTCGAGGGGTTGGGTTCACCCTCGCCCGTTGTTGGCTAAATGCATCCGAGCCCGTCGGGCGTGCCTTCGTCTACTCGGTCTAGGATGGGTCATTATCACAGGAGGCAGACATGGGGGGATAACACGGGAAAGCCCTTAATAGCTCTAGGAGACAGAACGTTGTATGCACGGGAGGCGTTGTGCCAGAGTCAATGTTCACTGAATGTACCAGCATTCGCCCTCAGAAATAAGAGAATGAGGAGGAGAGCCACACCAAAACCGGGCCGCCCATCACCGGAAACACCCCAGAGCGCCCCCGTCCGGCACTCCTCCTTTCGCAACTTCGGAGATGACCGAAGACAGATAGAACGCGAGAGTCCGCGAGAGACGCAGACTCCCGCGCACATGGCAGACACCCAACGCAGCATGCGCGTGTACGCGATCCTTCAATCTCTCCACGAACCACGATCCAGACGCAATGCCGCTATCAGCTATTGACGGTGACGAGTCAGGTCCACAACATTGGAAACAAGTGTCACGGTTGATGTAAGTGGACACGTCTGGGATGTATCACGATCTAACCCAGCTAGAGAATAGGCTTCGTGGTGAGACCAATATCGAATCCATACTGGCTCTGGAGGAGCAAATTAGAGTGTACGACGAAGCCCATACAAAGCTCAAACGTTCCCGAAACTCGTTGTTGAACGTTTCCAAGCTCCCGCCAGAAGTACTTGGCAACATTTTCCATTGGAACACCGCCCCTAAAGGTGACTTTGGCGGGTTGGAGGAGGGGTCGCACAACTTCCTCCTCGTTTGTAATCACTGGTTCGAGGTCGCTTCGTCCACCCCGGAGGTTTGGAGCTTCTGGGGAAACAACCCAAAGGGCTGGGCGCAGTGGTGTCGCCGTTCTGGGACCGCTCCCCTCGACCTGGTCCTGGATGTCAATTATGATGATGGCTCATTCGGCGCCGCCCTATTCGAGGTCCTCCAGGACCGTGCCGCCCGGGACACTGTTCGGCGGATTCACCTTAGAGCCGCAGATTGAGGACTTCTAAGTTCTATAACCACATCATTAACCGCAGGCCCCGAGGAATCTTCGTCATAGCAGTGTAGAGTCATTCATTCTGCAGGGCATTGGCGAACCGGTTGACGTCTCAGATTTCTTCGCCCGCCACCGTTTCCCTAGACTGCAACGCCTCGAATTCTTCAATTGCAAGATCTCATCGTGGGACCTTACAACGTCACGAATTACAACTCTCACCGCCCTTGGTCTCCACTTCTTCTCCCCCGAGCGCAATCCAACCACGTCCCAGTTTCTTTCGATATTTGCCTCTAACCCTACCCTTCGGAAAGTCTCACTCTCCATATACGGGACCGCTGGTGGTGGGGGTGGAAATCCGTCTCCTCGAGTGTCGCTCCGCTACTTGAAGGGGTTCAGAGTGGGTGGAGACACCCAAGATGTCTTCGGACTTCTTGATAGATTGGACCTTCCCAGACACATGGATATTTTGGATATCACTCTTGACGAATTCGCAGTCGAGGGCATTTCACAAACCGTCAGTCCATACCTTCTGGATTACCTTCAATATCGTGGCAGGTCTCAAAGTGGACTCGGGTTGTCCCTCTCCTCCGATCGCGTCATCGAACTTCACGTTGGTGATGTAGGTGGAATTGACTTCTCTGTCCCGACACCGGCACGGATGAACACGTTTATGAAGATTTCCGTCGAATTTTATCTTACCCCCAAGCTCGACAAAGTGGCCCTCGATCTTATCGCACATGTTCCACGGGAAGAGATCGTCTACCTCCTGGTACATGGTACATCCGTGGCCATAGAGGACGTATCGGCACAATTTCCAAACCTAAGGGGGCTGCACTTCGAGAGCACGCCCCTATCCGTCGCATTGCCGGAGGCAAACCACAGCAGGGATGTGGATATTTTCCCTTCTCTACGATACATCTTTCTGGACCGCATAGTTGTGGATGACAGCGATGGTTGGGAACCACTCGTAACCTTCCTACTCCGGCGCGCGCGTTCCGGGAGACCACTCCGCTCACTCGTGATTATCGGTTCCTATCACGCATGGCCGAATATTACCCAGGGGATGGTTGGAGAGTTTAGGTTCGACCCTTGAGTCCACCGCATCATGACCAATACCTAGTTTTTTCGTTGCGACGTGTGGTGTATATAGAGTACTCTTGGATACCTCTGGTCTTGATTTTATTTCGCGCTCTCATGAGAGTAGCTCTGTACCATATACATTTCCAGGTTCCCATCTCTGTGGACGCAACCTTAGGATTGTTTCACTGCACCTTTTAAATCCAGGCCTTGATTCCGTGTAGGCTTTTGAGATAGATTGAGAATAATATGAAGCGGAAAGTCGCAATCCAATCAATACCACCACCCAGTCACGCTCTCCTCCATTCCCAACTTCGAGACGGCCGAAGACAGAACGGCGAGGAAATTCCGCCCAAAATTCGTTCGGGCAGCTGGCAAACTATTTTCCGGGGTCCTGCGAGTGGGACTCGAGAGACGCGGGTGTGCGTGTGTGTGGATTCTGTTTATCTCCCACTACTCCGCAGTGCACGTGGCGGACTCGGCTCTGGCGAACTCCACGCGCACGATCCTTCAATATTCAATCTCTTCGCGAACCGCGAACCAGACGCGATGCCGTCATCAGCTCCTATAGACCCCAATACTATGGACAGCGACAAGTTAGGTCCACGTGAGAGGAAACGAGCGTCACGGTCAGTGTGAACAAACACCCAGGGTATATCGCGGCCTAACCCAGTTTGAGGGCAGGCTTCACGGCGAGACCAACATAGAATCCATTCTGGCTTTGGAAGGGCAAATCAGAGAGTACGAGGTGACCCTCAAAAACCTCAAAC
>Ga0307516_10002602_pt1 | contig 23958 bp, 24 predicted proteins | sample 19_EM_MG_FD_203310 | JGI IMG/M metagenome (GOLD analysis project Ga0307516, IMG submission 203310) | Populus trichocarpa ectomycorrhiza microbial communities from riparian zone in the Pacific Northwest, United States - 19_EM | ecosystem: Host-associated > Plants > Roots > Unclassified | place...
CAGCAGCTTGACGGTGAAGTTCTCCTGCAGGATCAGCGGCATCTGCGGCGTGTGCTCGATCGCGTTCTTCACCAGCTCGGGCAGCAGGTAGGGCCCGATCGTGTAGATGATCCCTAAGCGCAACGGACCGGCCAACGGGTCCTTGCCGCGCTTGGCGATCTCGCGGATGCCTTGCGCCTGTTCGATCACCTGTTGTGCCTGGCGCACGACGGCTTCGCCCAGCGGCGTCATCGTGACCTCGTTGCTGCCGCGCTCGAAGATCTTCATGTCGAGTTCTTCTTCGAGCTTCTTGATCGCCACCGACAGCGTCGGCTGCGAAACGAAGCAGGCCTCGGCCGCGCGGCCGAAGTGGCGCTCGCGGGCCACGGCGACGATGTAGCGCAACTCGGTCAAGGTCATGGCCGCATTGTGCAGAGGTTCGCGCCACGGCTCACTCGGCCAAGAAAAAGCCGCCCGGGCCGAGAGGCGCCGGGCGGCTGTGGAGGGCTGCGCCGCCGGGGCGGCGCGAAGCGATTACGGGCGGTTGACGGCCGTCCAGGTGGCGTGCACCGCGGCCACTTCGGCCGAGCCGGCGCCGTACAGGTCGGTCGCGGCCTGGACCGTGTCCAGACGGGCCTTGGCGAAGGTTTCGCTGGCGGTCATGTACATCGTCAGCGCGCGGTACCAGATCTTCTCGGCCTTGGCGCGGGTGATGCCGGTCAGCGTGCCGTTGCCGGTGGCCGTGCGGGTGTTGCCCGCGACGCAGGTCTTCGACGGCGAGCCGTTGGTCGTGCCCTCGGCCAGCAGGTAGAAGAAGTGGTTGGCCACGCCCGACGAGTAGTGCACGTCGAGGTTGCCGACACCCGAGTACCAGCAGTCGGACGAGGCGCCATCGCTGCTCGGCGTGATCATGTTGCGCAGCGGCGAGCTCGACAGTTCTTCGCCGATCAGGTAGTCGCCCGGGTCATTGGCGTTGTTGGCATAGAACTCGGTCATCGAGCCGAAGATGTCGGACGTGCCTTCGTTCAAGCCGCCGGATTCACCCGAGTAGATCAGCTTGGCGGTGCGCGAGGTGACGCCGTGCGTCATCTCGTGGCCGGCCACGTCCAGCGACACCAGCGGCGTGAAGAAGCTGCCGTCGCCGTAGGTCATGCAGAAGCAGCTGTCGCTCCAGAAGGCGTTGTCGTAGTTGCTCGAGTAGTGCACGCGCGAACGGGCGCCCTTGCCGTCGTTGGCGATGCCGTTGCGGCCGTGGACGTTCTTGTAGTAGTCCCAGGTCATGTTCTGACCGTAGTGAGCGTCGGCGCCGACGGTCTCGTTGCTGGACTCGGCGTTGTTGCCCCAGACGTTGTTGGTGTCGGTGAAGATGGTTTCGCTGCCGGTGGTGTGCTTCATGTCCACCGTGTAGTGCTTGCCGCGCGTGCTGTCCTTCAGCTTGTACTTGCCGGTGGAGGCGGTGAACTTGTCGTGCACCGACACGTTGCCCGAGTACAGCGTCTTGCCCTGGCCGACGTCGTCGGCGGTGTGGACGTCGTCCCAGCGGTCCAGCACCTTGCCGCCGGCGCCGATGATCACGTGGTGCTCGCTCGGGGTGCCGTCGGCCTGCACGCCCTTGACCAGCACGTTCCAGGCCAGTTGCGGCTGGGTGTCGCGGGCGTAGACGACCAGCTGCTGGCTGTCGACCTTGCCACCGCGGTGCGGGAACGCGGCCAACGCCTTGGCGGCGGCGTCACGCGAGGCCATCTGCGGCTTGACGTCCAGCTCGATGCGCGAAGCTTGCGAGATCGACAGGTCGTGGTACTGGCCGCTCGGGGACAGATGCACCACCAGGTCACCACCGATCACCGGCAGGCCACGGTACAGGCGCTGGAAGCGCACGTGCTGCGAACCGTCGGCATCGGCCATCAGGTCGCTCGCCTGGAAGCTGTCGCCGGCGGACACGTGGCCGGCCGCAGCGGCCTGGCCCTGCAGGTGCGACAGCGCGCGTTGCACGGCCGGGTGGTCGGCAGCCGGCGCGGCGGCCTGCACGGCCAGCGCGGCGAACGAGGCCAGCGCAGCAATCGTCGCTTGATGAATCAAGGTGAACTTGGTCATGGAGTCTCCAACGGTGGATTGGGAGGGGTAACCGTCGTGCCCGACGTCGCTGACGTGGGCAAGCAGTCTGTGCACCTGAGGCCGGGGCGGCGGCTGGACCGGGCAGTGCTTCGCCGACTGTCGGCGCCAGCAGGGGGCCACGCCCATCCCGAGAACTGGGGGGCGGGTTAACGCCTCTTCACGCCTCACCGGGCGTCACGGCAAAACGCGCGTGAACAGCTTGTCGCTTGTTGATGGTTGTTGATCATTGCGGCCGGTCAAACGGCGCGTCCGGGTGCCTCGCGTCTTCGCGTCAGGCCTTCAGGTAGTCGAGCTGATGGCCAAGCCAGCGTTCGACATGGGCCTGCGCGGCGTGGGGCTGGTGATCCAGCAACCAGGTGGCCTGGCGGCGCGCCTGGGCCAGCAGCGGTGCGTCTTCGGCCAGATCGGCAAAACGCAGCAGCGCATCGCCCGACTGGCGTGCGCCCATGAACTCGCCAGGGCCGCGGATCTCGAGGTCGCGCCGCGCGATCTCGAAGCCGTCGTTGGTCTCGGCCATCGCGCGCAGGCGCTGCTTGCCGCTGTCGGACAAGGGCGTCGAGTACATCAGCACGCAGACGCTGGCGACCTCGCCGCGGCCGACGCGGCCGCGCAGCTGGTGCAGCTGCGCAAGGCCGAAGCGCTCGGCGTGCTCGACCACCATCAGGCTCGCGTTCGGCACGTCGACGCCGACCTCGATCACCGTGGTGGCCACCAGCACCGACAACTCGCCGGCCTTGAAGCGCGCCATCACCGCGGCCTTGTCGGCGGCCTTGAGCCGGCCGTGGATCAGGCCGACCTCGACGCCGGGCAGCGCGGCGCTCAGCTGCGCGTGGGTCTCGGTGGCGTTGCGCAGCTCGGCCATCGGCTTGCCGCGCGCCGGCTTGGCAGGCGCCTCGCCGGTCTCTTCGGCGGCTTCGATCAACGGGCAGACCCAGTAGACCTGCTTGCCCTGCGCGACCTCGTCGCGGATGCGTGCGATCAGCTCATCGCGCCGGTTGTCGGCGATCAGCTTGGTGACGATCGGCGTGCGCCCGGGCGGCAGCTCGTCGATCGTCGACACCTCCAGGTCAGCGAAGTAGGTCATCGCCAGCGTGCGCGGGATCGGCGTCGCGGTCATCATCAGCAGGTGAGGCTCTTGCGGCCGGCCCTGGTCCGACGCCTGAAGCTTGCGCCGCAGCGCCAGCCGCTGGGCGACACCGAAGCGGTGCTGTTCGTCGACCACCGCCAGCCCGAGCCGCGCGAACTGCACGTCGCCCTGGATCACCGCATGGGTCCCAACCACCAGCGCGGCCTCGCCACTGGCAACCACCGCCAACGCACGGTCACGCGCCTTGCCGCGTTTGCTGCCGGTCAGCCAGGCCACCTGCACGCCGAGCGGCTGCAGCCACTGCACCAGCTTGGCGAAATGCTGCTCGGCCAGGATCTCGGTCGGCGCCATCAACGCGCATTGCCAGCCGGCGTCGATCGCCACTGCGGCCGCCAGCGCCGCGACCACCGTCTTGCCGGCGCCCACGTCGCCTTGCAGCAGGCGGTGCATCGGCCGGCCCAGGCCCAGGTCGGCGGCGATCTCGCGGGCCACGCGCTGCTGCGCACCGGTCAGGCGGAACGGCAGCGTGGCCAGCAACTGCGCGTGCAGGCCGTCGACCCGCGGGGCCAGCACCGGTGCCGCCAGCTGTGCCCGTTCGCGCCGCGACTGGGCCTGGGCCAGCTGCTGGGCCAGCAGCTCCTCGAACTTCAAGCGCTGCCAGGCCGGGTGGCTGTGGTCTTCCAGCGTCGCCAGCGCGGTGTTCGGCGGCGGGTGGTGCAGGAACAGCAGGGCCTCGCGCAGCGGCGGCAGTCCCGCCGGCACGATGCCGGCCGGCAGCACCTCGCCCAGGCCGGCGCGCTGCAGCCCCGAGGCCACCGCCTTGCGCAGATAAGCCTGCGGCAGCGCGGCGGTGGTCGGGTAGACCGGGGTCAGTTCGGCCGCCAGCGGCGTGTCCGGCTGCACCGCCTTGAACTGCGGGTGGACCATCTCGCGGCCGAAGAAGCCGCCACGCAGCTCGCCACGCGCGCGGATGCGGGCGCCGGGCTGCAGCGTCTTCTGGTGCGACGGGTAGAAATTCACGAAGCGCAGCACCAACGTCTCGCCCTCGTCGTCGGCCAGCTGCACCACCAGCTGACGCCGGGGGCGGAACTCGACCCGCGCCTCTTGCACCACCGCCTCGATCTGCAGCGTGTCGCCTGGCCGGGCGCCGGCCAGCGGGGCCAGCCGGGTCTCGTCTTCGTAGCGCAGCGGCAGGTGCAGCGCCAGAGCGATCGGCGTCGTCAGACCCAGCGTTTCCAGCGCCCGCGCCGGGCCGGTTTTGGCGGCGGGGGTGGCAGCGGGGCTGGGCATGCCCGGCATTGTCACTTCGGCCAGCTGGCGGCCCAGCCCTGCGGCGCCTGCACCACAGGCGGTGACCCCTGCTTGCGACTGCTCACTAACGATGAGCGCCGTTTTGCCGAAATCACCAGACAATCCGTCCGCGCCGATTCCCTGCTGTAGTCCATCATGCGTTTTGCCCTCCGTCTGCTTGTTCTGATCACCACCGTGCTGGGCCTGGGCGTGGCCTTCGCATGGGCCTGGGACCGCTCCGATGCGCGCGCCCAGGCCGCGCCGGTCGCCGCGCAGGCGACGACGCCCGGGTCGCACTGACCAGGGCGGGGCACAGGCGGCGCGGAACCGAATCGCGCCGGCGCCCCCTAAGACGGGCACACCACACGCGGGGCTATCGCACCATCGCGGTGGCGTGAAACAATCCGGCCATCGTGTTTGAAGGCCGGTGAAGCCTTGCAAGCCCATGCCCGTCCAGAACCGCCGTACCTACACCCTCGCCGATTTCGATTTCACGCTGCCGCCTGACCTGATCGCGCAGCACCCCAGCCCCGAGCGCAGCGCCTCGCGCCTGCTAGACGGCCGCGGTGAACGCCCCATCGATCGCGTGTTCCGTGAACTGCCCGCGCTGTTGGCGCCGGGCGACCTGCTGGTTTTCAACGACACCCGCGTCATCAAGGCCCGGCTGCTGGGCGAAAAGCCCACCGGCGGCGCGGTCGAAGCGCTGGTCGAGCGGGTCGTGCCGGACGTTGACGGCGAGCCGCCGCACCAGGTGCTGGCCCATCTGCGTGCCAGCAAGTCACCCAAGCCGGGCAGCAGCGTGCGTTTCGGCGAGATGGGGCAAAGCGGCGCCGCCGGCTTCGACGCCGAGGTGCTGGGCCGCGCCGGGCCGGACGATTCGCTGTTTCGCCTGCGCTTTCCGGCCGACCCATTCGCCTTGCTGCAGGCCTTTGGCCATGTGCCGCTGCCGCCCTACATCACCCACGCCGACGCGCCTGACGACGAGCAGCGCTACCAGACGGTGTTCGCCGAGCGCCCCGGCGCTGTCGCAGCGCCAACCGCGTCGCTGCACTTCGACGAGGCCGTGCTGGCGGCGCTGGCCGCGCGCGGGGTTGGCAGTGCAAGGGTCACGCTGCACGTCGGTGCCGGCACCTTCCAGCCGGTGCGCAGCGAGAACCTGGCCGAGCACCGCATGCACAGCGAGTGGTTCGAGGTGCCCGAAGCCACGGTCGAGGCCATCGCCAAGACCCGCGCCGCCGGCCGGCGCGTGGTCGCCGCCGGCACCACCACGCTGCGAGCGCTCGAATCGGCCGCCAAACGTACACCGGGCCAGGGCCTGACCTTCCCGCAGCGCGGCGAAACCGACATCTTCATCACCCCGGGCTTCGAGTTCGAGGTGGTGGACCGGCTGATCACCAACTTCCACCTGCCCAAGAGCACGCTGATGATGCTGGTCAGCGCCTTCGCCGGGCATGAGCATGTGATGGCGCTGTACCGCCATGCGATCGAAGCGCGCTACCGCTTCTTCAGCTACGGCGACGCGATGCTGCTGGACCGCGCCCGCAACATGCCATGAAACTCGTGCCGCTGGGGCAGGTGGCCGCGCAGGTCAAGGGCGCGGCACCCCTGCCTTTCAGCGTGCGAGATGCGCAGGGCGGGCTGCTGCTGGCCCGCGGCAACCTGATCACCGACGACGCGATGCGCCAGGCGCTGCTCGAGCGCGGTGCCTTCGTCGACATGGACGAAGTGCGCGCCGGCCAGCGCGACAACGAACTGCCTGTCGGCGAGCGGCGGCTGAACCTGTGGCGCGGCCTGATGACGCGCCTGAATGTGACGCTGCAGGCCCCGACCGCCAAGGGCCTGGAGACCAGCGTCCGCGGCATCGCGGTCGAACTGGCCACGCTGGTCCAGACCGACCCGGACATGGCCCAGGCGCTGCTGGCGCACCCCGACCTGTGCGCCGAGCTGCCCTACAGCGTGGCCCATTCGGCCCGGGTGGCGGCGACATGGGCCTTGCTCGCGCTGCGCCAGGACGGCGCCGAGCTGGCCGCGCTGCAGGCGCCGCTGGCCGCCGCGCTGACGATGAACCTCGGCATGCTGCAGCTGCAGGACCGGCTGACCCACCAGGAGGGCCCGCTGAAGCCGGCGCAGCGCGACCAGATCCAGCAGCACCCGCGGCAAAGCGCGGCGCTGTTGCGGGCGGCCGGTGTGACCGACCCGCTGTGGCTGGCGATGGTCGAGCAGCACCACGAAGCAGGCGGTGGCATCGGCTACCCGGCGAACGCGGCCGAGCCGCTGCCCGAGGCGCGCCGGCTGCACATGATCGACATCTACTGTGCCTGCTTCGGCTCCCGCGCGCAGCGCCCGGCCTTGCTGCCGGACGCCGCCGTGCGGCGCCTGTACCTGCGGCATGCGAAAGACCCGATCGCGCTGGCGCTGGCCAAGGAGTTCGGCCTCTACCCGCCCGGCACCGTGGTGCGCCTGGCTTCGCTGGAGCTGGCGCTGGTGCTGCGGCGAGGCAACGCGATGAACTCGCCGGTCGCCATTGCGCTGCAGAACGCCAACGGCGAGGCGCGCCTGACGCCGGTCCGGCGCGACACCAGCCAGCCCGGCCACACGGTGGTGGCCGCGGTCAACCCGACACTGCTGCGGGTGCGCATCCCCTGGGCCCAGCTCTTTACGCTGTTCTAGTGTCCTGTCCCACAGAAAACTGCCATTGAGATTCGACCAGATGGTGATGATCGTGCGGTCGGGCGGCTGGGCAGATACCGGGCGTATCTGTCCTGACGGCCGGGCGCGCGAGCGCGCCATCTGGTCGAACCCGAAGGGCGGGCCGAAATGGGGCGCTCGCGGCGCCGCCAAGCCAGGCTGATACCGCCAGGTATCAACCTGGCTCGTCGTCTCGCGATCATCCCCATTGCGGCCCGTCGCAATGACAGCTATCTGCGGGACAGGACACTGGCCAGCGACAATCCGGGGCATGCTCCAGTTCGAACTCTTGGCCACCGAAGGCCACGCGCGGCGCGGCCGCCTGACGCTGAACCATGGCGTCGTGCAGACGCCGATCTTCATGCCGGTCGGCACCTACGGCACCGTCAAGGGCGTGCTGCCACGATCGCTGCACGACATGGGCGCGCAGATCATCCTCGGCAACACCTTCCACCTGTGGATGCGGCCGGGGCTGGACGTGATGCAGCACTTCGGCGGGCTGCACGGCTTCGAGAACTGGACCAAGCCGATCCTGACCGACTCGGGCGGCTTCCAGGTCTGGTCGCTGGGCGAGATGCGCAAGATCAGCGAAGAGGGCGTCAAGTTCGCTTCGCCGGTCAACGGCGACAAGCTGTTCCTGACGCCCGAGATCAGCATGCAGATCCAGACGGTGCTGAACTCCGACATCGTGATGCAGTTCGACGAGTGCACGCCCTACGAGACCAAGGGCCACCTGACGACCGAGGCCGAGGCGCGCGCATCGATGGAGCTGAGCCTGCGCTGGGCGCGCCGCTCGCAGGCCGAATTCGCGCGGCTTTCGAACCCGAATGCGCTCTTCGGCATCGTGCAGGGCGGCATGTTCGAGAACCTGCGCGAAGAGTCGCTGGCCTCGCTGGTCGAGCTCGATCTGCCCGGCTACGCGGTCGGCGGTGTCTCGGTTGGCGAGCCGAAGGCCGAGATGCTGCACATCATGGCCCACACGCCGCACCGGCTGCCGGCGCACAAGCCGCGCTACCTGATGGGCGTCGGCACGCCGGAGGATCTGGTCGAGGGCGTGGCCTGCGGCGTCGACATGTTCGACTGCGTGATGCCGACCCGCAACGCGCGCAACGGCCATCTGTTCACCCGCTTCGGCGACCTGAAGATCCGCAACGCCCGCCACAAGAGCGATGAGCGGCCGATCGACGAAAGCTGCGGCTGCTATGCGTGCGCCGGCGATGGGCAGGGCGGTGGCGGCTTCAGCCGCGCCTACCTGCACCACCTGGAGCGCTGCGGCGAGATGCTGGCGCCGATGCTGGCGACGATCCACAACCTGCACTACTACCTGAACCTGATGCAGGAGGTGCGCGACGCGCTGGACGCCGGCCAGTTCGCCGCCTTTCGCACCCGCTTCGCCGCCGACCGCGCGCGCGGCGTCTGATACCGTCGGCGCGGTATGCGCGCATTGTTGAAAGCCCTGGCCTGGCCGTTCAAATGGCTGCTGGCGCTGCTGATCCTGTTCGAGGAATGGGGTTGGGAGCCGCTGCAGCGCCTGCTGGCCCGCATCGGCCGCTCGCCCGGCCTGCGCTGGATCGAAGCCTGGGTGCAGCGCCTGCCGCCCTACGCTGCGCTGGCGCTGTTCGCGGTGCCGGCCTTGGCGCTGCTGCCGATCAAGATCCTCGCGCTGTGGCTGATCAGCCTCGGGCGGGTCTTGCTCGGCACCGTGGTGATCCTGCTCGCCAAGCTGGTCGGTACGGCCGTCCTCGCCCGCCTGTTCACGCTGACCCAGCCGGCGCTGATGCAGCTGGGCTGGTTCGCGCGCACCTATGCGCGCTGGTCGGCGTGGAAGGAATCGCTGTTGGCCTGGGCGAGGGCGACGACGCCGTTTCGCATCGTTCGGGCGATCAAGCGGCGCTGGCGCCAACGCTGGCGCCGCTGGCGTGCCGCCTGGAGCTGACGCGCGGCGATGGATGCCTCGCTGCTCGGCGCGCTCGACCTGCTGATCCGCGGTGCGCTGGTCGCACTGCTGCTGATGCTGACCACGGCGCTCTGGCGCGAACGGCCGGTGGTGTTGGCGGCGCAGGCCGGCGGGCTGCTCGCGCTGGGCCTGGCGCTGGCCACTGTCGGCACTGCGCCGGCCCTGGCGCCAACGTTGACGCCGCTCGGCCTTTCGCCCTGGGTCGGGCTGGCCAATGGCAACGCGCTGTTGTTCGCGCTGTTCGCCCGCGCCTTGTTCGACGATGCGGCGCGCTGGCGTGTGTGGCATGGGTTGGCCTGGGGCGCGCTGGTCGTGCTGGCCGCCGCGCGCTGTGCCGGCGCCTGGTCCGGCGGGCCGTTGACGCCGCTGGTGGCCGAAGTGTTGCGCTGGGTGCCGCTGGCCTGCGTGGCGTGGGCCGTGGCGGCTGCGCTGGCGCATTGGCGCGATGACCTGGTCGAGCGCCGGCGCCGGCTGCGCTGGTTCGTCGTGGTGGCCGGCAGCGCTGACACGCTGGGCATGCTGGTGGTGCGCTCGACTTCGCCGCAAGGGGTGTTGTCGGCGTGGTGGATGAGTGTCGACAGTGCCTTGCTGCTAGCGATCGTCGCGGCGCTGGCGGCGAGCCTGTTGCGGCTGCGGCCGAATGAGCTGTTCGCGCCGCTACTGCGGCCGGTGGCCGAACCGCCTGCGCAGATCGCAACCGAGATCGAGCCACCCACCGCCGTCGATCCGACCGAGCAGGCCGACCAGTCCCTGGCCGATGCGCTGCAAAACCTGATGGCCACCGAGCGCTCGCACCGCAGCGAAGGCCTGACGCTGGCCACGCTGGCCCAACGCCTGGGCGTGCCGGAGTACCGGCTGCGCCGCGTCATCAACCAGCGCCTGGGCCACCGCAACTTCAGCGCCTTCGCCAACGGTTATCGGCTGGCCGAAGCCAAGGCCGCGCTGGCCGACCCGGCCCGGCGCGCGCTGCCGGTGCTGACGATCGCGCTCGACGCCGGCTTCCAGTCGATCGGCCCGTTCAACCGCGCCTTCAAGGCCGACACCGGCTTGACGCCGACCGAATTCCGCCAGCAGGCGCTCGCCGAAACCTGAAATCGCTGGCCGAAGGCTGAAATCGGCCAGGTGTCTGCAAGCTTCGGCAAGACGCCGCAGCCCGCCCTCGCGACCATGCGCCGCGAACGGGGGCCGTCGCTCCCGGTGTGGACTTCAGCCATGTTGTGGACCCCAAAACGCCTGGCCTTGGTGCTGGCCAGCGCCTCGACCTTGACCGCGGGCTTGGCCGGCTGCGCCGACTTTCCGCCAGTGCGCTCCGTGCGCATCGCCACCGCCGGCATCAGCGAGGTGATGTGCAATGCCGCCTTCGTCTCGCGGATCGATCCGCAGCGCGCCGACACTGAAGAGATGCGCCCCGCCGACGGCATGGGCCTGATCGCCTGGGGCCTGCGTAGCGAAGTCGATGCCGAACACCATGAGGTGCGGACCACCTTTGCTGGCCGCGCCCTGGGCCGGGCCGTCTGGCGTGAAGGCGGTGGCTGCACGGTCGCGCATGGTGATGCCGAGCCGGTCAGGCCCGCTGCGATCCACCGTATCGAACAGCCCGACCCGTTCCCTGGCCTGGCGGTGCCGGCTCTTGTTGCGGCCGAGAACCCGCGCATCGCGGCGGCGGTCGATGCCGCTTTTGTCGAAGAGCCCGATGCCGCGCCGCGCCGCACCCAGGCGGTGCTGGTGGTGCAGCACGGCCGCATGCTGGCCGAGCGCTACGCCGCCGACGTCACGCCCGACACGCCGCTGGCCGGCCACTCGGTCAGCAAGTCGGTCGTGCATGCGCTGGTCGGCGTGATGGCCCGGCAGGGCCGGCTGGACCCGGCTGCGCCACTGCCGCTGCAGACGTGGCAAGCGCCTGGTGACCCACGCGCCGCGATCACGCCCAACCTGCTGCTCGCCAATGCCAGCGGCCTGCCGTGGGACGAGGCCAACCGCGGCTGGGACAGCGCGACCCGCATGTGGCATGTCGAGCCTGACCCGGCCGCATTCGCGATGAGCCTGCCGGCCGAAGCCGCACCCGGCACTGGCTTCGCCTACAGCAACGCTGGTTGGACGGTGCTGTCGCGTGTCCTGCGCGACCTCAATGGCGGCAGCGCCGATGGCTTCAACGCCTTTGCCGAACGTGAACTGCTCGCGCCGCTGGGCATGCGACACACCGTGCTGACGCTGGACGCGACCGGCACGCCGATGGGCGCCAATCTGTTCTTCGCCAGCCCGCGAGATTGGGCCCGCTTCGGCTTGCTGTACCTGAACGACGGCGTCGTGAACGACCAGCGCCTGCTGCCCGAAGGCTGGGTGCGTGAGGCACGCACGCCGACGCTGGACGCCGGCTACGGCCGCGGCTTCTGGCTGAACCACCGGCACGACAAGCACCCGCTGCCGGGTCGCTGGGGTCTGCCAGGCGCACCGGCCGAGGCCTTCTTCGCCCGCGGCTACCTCGGCCAGTTCATCGTCATCGTGCCGAGCCTGGATTTGGTCATCGTGCGGCTCGGTGTCAGCTTCCGCGCAGGGGGTGATATCGAGACCGTCGGTCAGTTGGTCGGCGAAGTGGTGGCGTCGCTCGATGCCTCGTCCACCGTGGCGGGCAACGCGCCGGACATCACCCGCGGCAAGTCCAGCGTGAAGACGAAGCTGGTGCCCTGACCCGGCGTGCTGCGCACCTCGATCTCGCCGCCCATCGCGCGTACCAGCTGGCGGCTGATCGTGAGGCCGAGGCCGGTGCCGCCGGCGTGCCGCGTGGCGCCGCCGACCTGGTGGAATGGCCGGAACAGCTTGGGCAGGTCTTGCGGCGCAATGCCGACACCGGTGTCGGCCACCTCGAAATGCAGCCGCGTCGTGCCGGCGGGGCCGGCAGCGGCCCGCACGCGCAGCACCACCTCGCCGTCGTCGGTGAAGCGCACGGCGTTGGCAAGCAGGTTCAGCAGCACCTGGCGCAGGCGCTGCGCATCGGCCTTCACGCCACCCGGCAGCGCCGGTGCATCGAGCCGCAGCACCAGTCGTTTTTGCGCCGCTTGTGGGCGCACGAAGTCAGTCACGTTGTCGAGGAAGGTCGACAGCCGCAGCGGCGCGTCGTGCAGCACGAACGCACCCGTCTCCAGGCACGACAGCGTGAGGATCTCGTCGACCAGCGCCAGCATGTGGTGGCCGGCCTGTTCGATCGTCCTGAGGCCATGAGACTGCTTGGCTGTCAGGCCGGCCTCGCGGTGCAACAGCTGCGTGTAGCCGAGGACCGCGTTCAGCGGCGTGCGCAACTCGTGGGTCGTGCGGGTGAGGCAGGTGTGCCGGGCGCGCTGGGCGGCGGCGGCCTCATCGCGGGCTTGCGCGAGTTCCGCGCGCAACTGCGCCACCTCGGCTCTGTGGGTCGACCACGGCCAGCGCACCAGGGCCCTGAACGGGAACGAGAAGCGGCTGATGAGCACCTGCATCGCTTGGGCTCCTTTGCCTGCGCGGCGCGTGCGCCTGAAAAGCCGGCGCAACGGCGCGAGTGTTGCACTCTGGCAGCCTCGCGCTTGCGGAGTTTGCGTACGTGGGACTACGCATCAGGTGCATGCACGGGCGCACGCCTGACGGCGTGGAAGCGGTCCAGCTCGGCGCGCAACGAAGCCAGCGTCAACGCCCGTTCGTCGCGGTAGAAGATGTTGTGGCTCTCGAACGGGATCATCCGGCCATCGGGCTGCGCCATGTGGATGCAGCTCTTCTTCAGCGCACGGATGTCGAGGCCACGCGCATCCATGAACTGCACGATCAGCACGCGAAAGACCTTCGTGTAGTCGAGCGCCGAAGGTGCCGCGATCTTCGGCAGGCAGCACATCAGGTCAGACAGGCAACTGGCCTGCGACTCGGGCGAGTGGTTGGTCGAGAAAAGCTTGAACACCTGTTGCTTCAACGACGCGTCGTGCTCGAAGACGATGGTGTTGCCGGCCCCTTCGACCAGCGTGCGCGGGTCGAGAAAACGCGTCAGCGGCTGCAGCGAACCGTCGTCGCTCCGCAGTGCATAGGCCATCGCCAGCGTGTCGGGATTGCAGGGCACCGGGAGCACGTCTTCGGCACTGAACAGGCCCGATTGCTCGACGATGCGGCGGCGGATCTCGCTGACAGTCAGCCGGTGCTTCGCCGCGTCGTAGGCCTCGACGCGGCCGGCGTCCTGCACCGGCTGCAGCGTCACACCGCGCACGCAGCGCTGTTGCGCGGCAAAGCGGATGACCTCGCCGATCTCTTCGTCGTTGATGCCGCGCTTGACCGTCATCACCAGCGTGGTCGACAGGTTCAGCGCGTTGAGCTTGTCGAGCGCGTCTTGCCGGATGCGGCGCAGGTCGGCGCCGCGAAGATCCAGCAGCGGCTCACGCTGCAGCGAGTCGAACTGCAGGTAGACCTCGAAGCCCGGCGCGTAAGTCGCCAACCGTTCGGCAAAGCCCGGCTCTTGTGCCAGGCGGATGCCATTGGTGTTGAGCATCAGATGGCGGATCGGTCGCGCCTTGGCCGCATCGAGGATGTCGAAGAAACGCGGGTGGAGCGTCGGTTCGCCGCCGCTGATCTGCACCACGTCGGCCTGGCCCTCGCTCGCGACCACCGCGTCCAGCATCGCCAGCACTTGGTCGAAGCTGCGGTGCGTCAGCCGTTCCGGCCCCGATGACGCATAGCAGGTCGGACAGCGCAGGTTGCAGTGGTCGGTGATCTCGACCACCGCGAGGCAGCTGTGCTGCATGTGGTCCGGGCAGAGGCCGCAGTCGTAGGGGCAGCCGTGGCGCATCTGGGTTTCGAAGCGCTGCGGCATCTCGGGCGGCTTGACGAAGACCTCGCGGCACAAGCGGTAGTAGGCGACGTCGTCGCTCATCAGCACGCGCTCGGTGCCGTGCACCGGGCACCACTTGTCCATGTAGACATGGTCGTCCTTGAAGACGATCTTGGCTTCGACCTGGCGCAGGCAGGTGGTGCAGACACTCTGGGTGGTGTCGTAGAACAGGTAGGGGCGGGTCTTGCGGTCGGTCATGTAAGACGGGTGTCGGCGTGGACCTTGGGTGGCAGGCGGTTGATGGCACGCCACACCAGCGGGGCGTAGAACAGCAACGCGACAAGGCACACCCACTGGATGCCGGACAGGCCGAAAGGGTAGGGCTGGCGCACCGGCTTCAGCTCATCACCGAGCAACCGCCACAGCAGGTAGGCCGCGAGGAAGAGCTTGAACTGCAGGCCGGACACTGGTGCCCACCGTTCGCGTGTGCGCCACAGCCCCGCGCCTAGAGCGGCCAGGAACACGATCTCGTACAGCGGTGATGGATGACGCATCACGCCGTCGCTCAGGTCGACACCCCAGGGCAGCGTCGTCGGCAGGCCGTAGGTGTCGTCGTGCAGGCCGGCGAGGAAACAGCCGACGCGACCGATCGCGATGCCGGCGACCAGCGGCAGCACCAACGCATCGCCGGTGCTGCGGGTCTGGCCCGTCGCCCACTTCGCCAGTTCGACGCCGATCAAACCACCCAGCAAGCCGCCGACGATGCTCTGGCCCGGCCACAACCACTGACCCCGCCAGATCGCCAGCGCGACATCGGGCCGCTCGACCAGGAACACACCCTTGTTGCCGATCGCCGCACCGAGCAGCAGGCCGATAACGACCGCGAAGTTGCGGTCCGACAGTGGTCCGCCAAGCTGTTGTGTGCGCAGCGCACGACGCCACAGCCAGGCCCCCACACCAATGCCCAGGTACTCGAACGCGGTGTGAACCCAGGCGGCGGTGTGCAGGTCAGTGATCATCGGCCGTCGGGTCGATGCGGTGGCCGTGGCCGGCGCCGCCACAACGCAACGCCGCCGACGCCAGCGCCGATGGCCAGCAGGATCAGCAGCCCACCGATGGCCTTGTCGTTGCTGTTGCCCAGCACGCTGACGCACAGGCCGCACAAGCCGAAGCCGACCGCCAGCAGAACCAGCAGCAGCGCCGCGAGAAAACGCAAGGCTCTCATCGCTCCTGCGACGCGGGATCCAGCGTGCGCCAGACCTTGCGCAGTTGGCGCCCGCAGAGGTAGCACAACCAGGCGCCGATCAGCAGCGAGGGCAGCGAGATGATCCAGATGCCAGCGGCGTACCCACCGCCACCATCACTGGCCGCCACGACGCTGAAGACGCCGCCGCAAAGGGTGGCGGCACCGAAGCCACAGATGGCAACGATCAGCAGCACCATCGTCAGCAGGCGCCAGAACCGCGTGTTCGCGGCAGTCTCGGGCGAAGACATCGGCGGCTCCGGTGTCAGAAGTCGTACAGGTGCTCGACCCGCAACTCGGGCCGCGCTGCCCACGCACGCAACGCGTCGGCCAGTTGCGGCACTGGCACCGTCAGCCACCGCCGCTCGGTCTCGGGCTCGGTCAGCACCGGCTGCGTGAACAGCAGCCGCGCCTCGGTCACCGGCGTGGCCTCACGCGGCACGATCAGGCTGACCAGGATCGGCCCCTGGTTGCCGGCGACCTCTTCGAACCGCACGCCCTGCTGCGCCAACTTGTCGGCATAGCCGGTGAACACCGCGCGGTGCGGCACGGCGGCCAGCACACCGCCGTTCACATCGCGCAGCCGTTTCAGCGCAGGCAATTCGGCGCTGCTGGCCGGCCAGTGGTCGAGCAGCAGCGCAGTGGTTGCCGGCGGCGCCGGCTCCGACTTGTCCAGCTTGTGCATCAGCCAGCCCCAGCCGGCCTTGGCGCCGTATTCGGTGCTCAGAGCAAAGCGGCGCTCCCACTTGCGCAGCAGGTCACTGCCCCACAGCGGCGTCGCCTGCCACAGCTCCTTCAGCCGGGCGACATGGTCATAGTCTTGGGGGCGCCGGCTGCGGATGAACTCGGCATAGTCCTGCGCGACCCGTGCGGCCAGTTGATCCTCGGCCGTCGGGCCGCTCGCGCTGGCCTCGGCAAGCTGGCCGACGGTGGCCTCGTAGCAGGCCTTCAGGCCAAACTCGAACCCGTTGGCAGCACCGATGCCGGCCGCCCGCAGGTGGTAGCCCGCGTCGAAGGCGGTGCTGGGTGCTGCTTGGCTGATCGCGCCATAGCTTTGCCAGAACTGCGCGACATGGCTGAAGAACGGGAAGGCGCTCGGCGGCTTTTGCGCCGCCAGATAAGCTGCCAGTTCGGCGCGGCTTTGCACCGGCCGCCAGTCGGGCAGGCCGCGATAGGTTTGCACGCCGCCGCGGCGGTGTTCGGCCGGCGTGCGTGCGTCACCAGGTGCGTTGGCCGCGGTGGCGGTCAGCACGGCCAGGCCAGCCACCCCGACCGCCAGCCAGGCGACCACGCGAGCGGCGCGCAGCAACGAGAAGCGATTCATCGGCGCGGCACTCCCGCATCGTGGGCCCGGCGGCAGGCCAGTTGCCAGAACAACCACAGCGCGCCGAGCACCGGCACGGCGAGGGCCAGCAGCCACCACGGGTTCAGTCCGCGGTCGAGCAGCCGGGCGCGCATCAGCACCATCAACACCAGCAAGGCCGTCGCTGCCCACACCAGGCTGAGCGTCGGCCAGCCGGTGAGCAGCGGACGCAAGCCGAAGAACGCAGCCCACACGAGCAGGCTGCCGATCCAGAAGCCTTGGCGGCCCAGGCGCGTCTCGGCGTTCATGCTGCAGCCGGCGCCAGCACCGGCTCGCCATGGGCCTGCAGCAGCCCTTGGACGCTGGCGCGCAGGCCGTCCGGCGTCACCTGCTCAGGCGCCATCGGCGGCGCAGCCACCACGCTGACGTGGCTGAACAGCCCACGGCGGAAGGGTTTGACCATCGCGCGGCCGCCTTCGGCGCGCGAGAAGAACGAACCCCACAGGTTGACCAGCGCGACAGGCACCACAGGCACCGGGCGGCGCTCGAGGATCTTCATCACGCCGCCCTTGAACGGCTGCAGGCTGCCGTCGTTGGTGATGCCGCCTTCCGGGAAGATGCCGATCAGCTCGCCATCGGCCAGCACCGCATCGGCGGCCACGAACGCGGCCTCGTAGGCGGCCGGGTCTTCGCCGCGCGGCGCGATCGGGATCGCCTTCGCCAGCTTGAACATCCAGCCCAGCACCGGCACCTTGAAGATGCGGTGGTCCATCACGAAGCGGATCGGCCGCGGGCTGGCCGCCATCAGCAGCACCGCGTCGACGAAGCTGACATGGTTGCAGACGATCACCGCCGCGCCGGTGGCCGGGATGTGCTCGTCGCCGATCAAGCGCAGGCGGTAGACGAAGCGCGACAGCACCCAGGCCATGAAGCGCAGCAGATACTCCGGCACCAGCAGGAAGATGTAGCCGCCGACGACCAGGTTGGCCAGTGCGATCAGGCCGAAGACCTCGGGGATGCTGACGCCGGCCGACAGCAGCGCGCCGACGATCAGGCTGCTGCCGATCATGAACAGCGCATTGAGGATGTTGTTGGCCGCGATGATGCGGGCGCGGTGGCTGGCCGGCGAACGCAGCTGGATCAGCGCGTACATGGGCACGCTGTACAGGCCCGCGGCCAGCGACAGCGCGAAGAGATCGGCCAGCACACGCCAGTGGGCTGGTTGCGTGATGAAGGCGCCGACTGTCATCGTGCCGGTGCTGCCGGCGCCCAGGCCGCGGGACGCGAAATACAGGTCGGCTGCGAACACGCTCATGCCGATCGCGCCCAGCGGCACCAGGCCGATCTCGACATGGCGGCGGCTCAGTGTTTCGCACAGCAGCGAGCCGGTGGCGATGCCGAGCGAGAACACCACCAGCAGCAGCGAGGCGACCTGTTCGTTGCCGTGCAGCACGTCTTTCGCAAAGGCTGGGAACTGGCTCAGGAACACCGCGCCGAAGAACCACATCCACGAGATGCCCAGCAGCGAGCGGAAGACCGCGACGCCTTCATGGGCCAGCTTCAGGTTGCGCCAGGTCTCGCTGACCGGGTTCCAGTTGACTTTCAACCCCGGCGCGGTTGACGGCGTGGGCGGCACGGCTTGCGCCACCACTCGGCCCAGCACCGCCAGCGCCAGGCAGACCAGCGCGACGGCTTTGGTGCCGGGCAGCCAGGCGTCGGGCGGCATCGCGATCAGGATGCCGCCGGCCAGGTTGCCGAGCAGGATCGCGACGAAGGTGCCCATCTCGATCATGCCGTTGCCGCCGGTCAGCTCGTGCTCATTCAGGTGCTGCGGCAGGTAGGCGTACTTGACCGGGCCGAACACGGTGCTGTGCAGCCCGAGCAGGAAGATGCAGCCCAGCAGCAGTGGCACGAACAGCGTGAACAGACCGACCGTGCCCAGCACCATGATCAGCAGCTCGAGGTTCTTGACCAGCCGCGTCAGCTTGGCCTTGTCGTACTTGTCGGCCAACTGGCCCGAGGTGGCCGAGAACAACAGGAACGGCGCGATGAAGACCGCGCCGATCACCAGCCCCGCCAGCTTCGGCTCCATCCACGACACCTGCAGCTGGTAGGTCACCAGCACCGTGAAGGCGAACTTGAAGATGTTGTCGTTCGCCGCGCCGAGGAACTGGGTCCAGAAAAAGGGGGCAAAGCGACGCTGGCCAAGCAGCGCGAACTGGCTGCCTTCATGGGCCGGGCGATGGCTGGAAGAGGTGGACATGGACAAACCTCGCTAGAAAAGGGCCCCCTGACCTGTCGCTTTGCGCCAGGCCCCCCGAGGGGGTTGAGTCGGCTTGGGAACGGCCCTGCGCTGACTCAAGAGCGATGGGGCTGGATGATGCCGCAGCGCGGTGACGCTGCCGATCGGTATTGGCGAGTGTTGCGGCCGAGCGTCTAGCGCACGGTCTGCATCGCACTGCCGCGCTGGGTGCGGTTGAGCCAGTCGAAGATCGAGTCGACTGTCGCCGTGGCGATGTGGCCGGCGAAGCGGTCACCGGTCGGGTGGTCGTCGAACTCGACGTTGGCCCGCGTCAACCGGGCGCCGAGCCGGGTGAAGGTGTCGATGTGCAGTACGCTGGGCCGGTAGCCCTGGTTGCGCAACCAGGCCTGGGCCTGGCTGCGGCTGGCGTTACCCGGCTCGGCGGCCATCGCCAGTGTCTCCAGCGCCCATTGGTTGGACTGCTGGTAACGCGTGGCATAGGCATAGGCCACCATGCTGTAGCGCGGCGTGTGCAGCCGGGTCACGGCGGTGTTGTCGCGCAGCAGCGGCAGCAGGCGGTCCTGCAACTCGGGCGACAGCGCGACGAACGCGGCTTCGTAGCGGAACGGCCGGTCGTTGAAGAACTCGCCCAGGCCCTGGCGGAACACATCGGCCCGGTCGGTGCCGCAGGCATTGCGCTTGTGCACGATGCGCCACGCGCCGCCGGCCGATTCGTCCTTGTAGGCCAGGCCCAGGTGCGACCAGCGCAGGTTGTATTTCGACAGGTCTTGCCCGGCGCGGGCCAGCAACACCACCTTGGCACCTGAAGCGTTGAGCTTGTCGGCGGTGCGAGCCGCCAGCTCCATGCCGGCAGCCAGCTCGCGACCGGCCAGCTTGCCCTCTTCGCAGTTCTGGCCGGCATGGGCGGCCGGCAGCGCGAGGAAAACTCCCACAGCCAGCGCCGCAAGCGCGCGGCGCGGTGACGTCAGCGCGCTCATCGGCTGATCCGCTCGTCGTAGATCAGCGAGCGGCCGATCTCGTTCGGGATGAAGGCGATCGCCTCGCCGGCGGCCGACAGCACGCAGCCGGCTGCCACCGCCGTGGTGACGACCAGCGTGCCGGCCACCACCACCGACGCGCCGACCACCTGGCTGCCGAAGCGGACCGAGAAGCGCACGCCGTCCGACGCGCGCTCCAGCACCCACACCATGCCTTCGGCCAGTGCCTCGACCGCGACGACGGTGAAGGCCGCGCCGCTGACCAGTACCGCCGACGGCGCGGCGACCGAGATCGCGACCGGCACCGACAGCGACAGGCCCGAGGCCGCGCTCAAGTCTCTCGACGGATCATGGGCCTGCGCCGATGGGGTGGCGGCCAGCGCCAGCGCGAAGGCGGTGGCATAGAAAAGGGAACGGGTGTTCATGGCGGCTGCTTTCATGGAGGTGTGCATCAAGGTCACTGGTCTTCAGGCGAAACGCTCGGCGTCGGTGCGCGACTCGCCACGTTCGCCGCGGAGGGCCGCATCGGCGCGGTCGGCCTCGAAGGCATCGCGCAGCGTCTTGGCGAGTGTGAAGGCACTCGAGATCAGGAACAACCAGCTGACCAGCAGGTAGGCCTTGTAGGTCGGGTTGATCGTCATGCGCCACAGCCCCCAGCCGGTCAGGCCCATCGCCAGCGCAAAGCCGCCCCAGACCACCAGGTTCCACATCGGCGTGTCGCCCTTGGGGCCACGCAGCTCCTGGTCACGCACGTACTTGGCCAGCGCGAAGGCCGAGCTGAGGCAGAACACATAACCCATCACCATGAAGGCCCGGTCCAGGTCTTCACCCGGCAGCCAGGCCAAGCCGGTGGCGCAAACCGCGATCGAGATGCCGAACGAGATCCAGACCTGGGCGCGCCAGGCCTTGGTGTCACGACGGACGATCATGCGGGTTGACGGGGTACTCATACGGGTGCCTCTGGGGCTGTTGAACATGGGCGCATCCTGCGACAGCTCGACACGAAAGTTCCATTTCTGGCGCTGTTGTAGCGTCGAGTGCGTAGTTGGGTACCGTCAGGCGATACCTGTCGGCGCTTGCTGGAAGTGCCAGCGGGTGTCGAACACCAATGGCGACAGGCGCTCGCCGCGCCAGGCCACCCGCCGCTTCAAAGCCAGGTCGAACAGCAGCGGGTTGTGGCGGCGCAAACGCTCCAGCGGGGCGACGTCGCTGGCGTACAGCAAGCCTTCGTGCACCAGCTGCGCGGTCGAGTACAGCAGCCCGACACCGGGCAGCGGGTAGTCGGAGCCGTGCAACAGGCGCGGGTGCCAGTCGGCACGTTGCAGCACCGTGCGCCAGACCTCGGCGCCTCGGTTCACCTGGAACAGCGCCGAGACGTCGCCCAGCAGGCGGTCACGCCATTCGGGCTCATCCATCAGCCGGGCAAACAGCTCGAAGGCAGGGCGTGACGTCGGTCGCTTTTGGTCCAGGTCCAGCGCCTGGCCCAGCGATGCGCAATGCGCCACGATGACGCGAACGCCGGCTCGCAGCGGCGCGCGCACCAGCAGCGGGTTGCCCAACTCGTCGCGGCCGGCGCCGGGCACGGCCTTCTCTTCGCCGCAGTGCACGATCAGCGGTGTGCGGCTCGCGGCCAACCGCGCGTAGAACGGTGCCAGGCGGCGGTCGCGCAGGTCGATCGCCATCGCGCTGGGCAGCCACTTGATGGCCAGTGCACCACCCGCGAGTGCCCGATCCAGCCGTTCGAGCGCATCGGGTCGCAGCGGGTGGATCGACGCGACCCAGCCGAAGCGCTCGGGCGTGGCCGCAGCCACCTGCTGCGCATAGGCATCGGGCACGTGGAAGGTGGTCCAGTCCGGCCGTTCGTGGGCCTGGTCGTCGAGCGCACGGTCGAAGGCGAACAGCATCCAGCGCGCACCGGGTGGGAAGCCCGCCGCCAACGCTCGCAGTCGCTCGACATACGCGCGGTCAACGCCGCCGTTGCCGAGCGCGTCACCCGGCACACCGGCGGCTTGCATGATCGCCGTGCGCCGCAGCCGCTCCAGCGGGTGCCAGCCTTCGGTCATCGACGCGTGAATGCTGCAGCCCGAGCCGCTGTCGCCGTTGCCGAGCAGATGGGTGTGCACGTCCCACAGCGCGGCGGGGTCCAGGCCTTCGAACGTGCGGTGCAGCAGGTCGGCCAGCGGTGCGGGCCAGGCGTGCCACGGCATGGTGGTGGTCTCGGCGTCGGCTTGCGCCGCCAGGCTGGTGAACAGGCCGGCGATGGCCGCGGCGCCGCAGCACAACGCGCGGCGACGGTGCGGATGGAAAGAGGGCGAATCGTTCATGGCGCGGCATGCTCGCTGCGGCGGGCGCCAAAGTTCCGTCCTGCAAGACCCGGTGGCGAAATTCGAGCCAAGCGGTATCCTGTGGCGCTACTGGCCTCGAACCTGATTCGAGCGGAGGGAGCTAAAGCGCCATGTCCACCACCCAGGCCCTGGTCGAGCAGATCAAGACCGAGCTGAAGCTCGCCGGCATCACCTATGCGCAGCTCGCGCCGCGCATCGGCATGGCCGAGTCGAGCGTCAAGCGCATGTTCGCCAAGGGCGACATGCCGCTGGTGCGCGTCGACGAGATCTGCCGCGTGCTCAAGCTCGACTTCGCCGACCTGGCGCGCAAGGTCGCCGACGCACAGCCGCTGCGCACCGAGCTGACACTGGAGCAGGAGCGCGCGGTGGTGGCCGACCGCAAGGTGCTGCTGCTGGCGATCTGCTGCCTGAGCCAGTGGACCTGCGAACAGATCGTCGCCACCTACCGCGTCAGCGAGGCCGAGGCGATCAAGTACCTGGCGCAGCTGGACCGGTTGGGCATCATCGAGCTCAGGCCGATGAACCGCTATCGGCTGCGCGTGGCCAAGACCTTCCGCTGGCGCGCGCACGGGCCGGTGATGCAGTACTTCCGCGAAGAGGTCGTGACCGACTACTACGCCGGCGGCTTCGATGGCGAAGGCGAGATGCTGACGCTGGTCCACGGCCAGATCGGCCGCAGCCTGGCGGCGCTCTTCAACGAACGGCTGCAGCGCGTGGCGCAGGACTTTGCCCAACAGCACCTGGCCGACCAGAAACTGCCGCAAGACCAGAAGCGCCCGTACACGCTGGTGATCGGCATGCGCTCGTGGCTGTTCGCGACGTTCCGCGACATGAAGCGCGAGGCTTGACGCGAGCACGGTCTCCCCGCATTGCCTGGCATCTAACAAGCCCTTTCAACGGCAGCGACACTTCCACGCCATGCAAATCGTCATCCCCACCCTCGATCACCTGCCCGGCTACATCGCCGCGCTCGAACGCGGCTGGTCGCCCGACAGCCAGCGCGGCGAAGTCGCGGCGCGCGAAGAGCTGGCCCGGCTGCGGCAGGACGAGCCGCTGTTCATCCAGCAACAGCAAGACCGCGCCGCGCTGGGCGGCTTGGTCACGCTGCCGGACGGCAGCCAGGTGGCGCGCATCCCCGGCTTCAAGATGTGGCTGTGGGACGGCGAGTTCGCTGGTGTCATCAGCTGCCGCTGGCAGCGCGGCACGACCGAGCTGCCGCCGCACTGCCTGGGCCACATCGGCTACAACGTCGTGCCGTGGAAGCAGCGGCTGGGCTACGCGACACAGGCGCTGGCCCAGATGCTGCCGCTGGCACGGGCCGAAGGCCTGCCGTTCGTCGAGATCACGACCGACCCCACCAACCACGCGTCGCAACGCGTGATCGAAGCCAACGGCGGTGTGCTGTTCGAGCACTTCACCAAGCCGCCCGCGTTCGGCAGCGCCCCGGGCCTGCGCTACCGGATCGCGCTGACCTGAACACCTCTGGAGACAACCGATGCAGATCAAGCTCGCCAGCCTGATGGTCGACGACCAGGACAAGGCGCTGGCCTTCTACACCGACATGCTCGGTTTCGAGAAGAAGCACGACATTCCGATGGGGCCTTTCCGCTGGCTGACAGTCACCTCGCCCGAAGGCGCGGACGGTGTCGAGCTGGTGCTGGAGCCGATGGGCTTTGCGCCGGCGCGCGACTACCAGCGCGCGCTGTTCGAAGCCGGCATCCCGGCCACCGCCTTCATCAGCACCGACATCGCCGCCGAATTCGCGCGCTTGACCGCCAAGGGTGTGCGCTTTCGCGGCGAGCCGAAGGCGATGGGGCCGGTCACCGTGGTGCTGTTCGAAGACGGCTGCGGCAACCTGATCAACCTCGTGCAGCCGGCCGCATGAGCGCGATCACCCTGCGCGAAATCGACCACATCGTGCTGCGCGTGGTCGA
>Ga0307516_10002603_pt1 | contig 23956 bp, 14 predicted proteins | sample 19_EM_MG_FD_203310 | JGI IMG/M metagenome (GOLD analysis project Ga0307516, IMG submission 203310) | Populus trichocarpa ectomycorrhiza microbial communities from riparian zone in the Pacific Northwest, United States - 19_EM | ecosystem: Host-associated > Plants > Roots > Unclassified | place...
ATTGTAAGAAACATCATGTCGAATTATACGGCCTGGGTCATCCTTACCAGGGCATCGTTCACGTAATAGGACCCGAACTGGGCATCACACAGCCGGGTATGACGATCGTATGCGGCGATAGCCACACTTCCACCCATGGAGCTTTTGGGGCCATTGCCTTCGGGATCGGCACCAGCGAAGTGGAAATGGTCATGGCCACGCAATGTCTCCTGCAAAGCAAGCCCAAACTGATGCGTATCAACGTCGAAGGCCAGGTGAACAAAGGAGTATTATCAAAAGATATCATCCTCTATATCATCGCTTCTATTTCTGCCAGCGGCGCCACCGGTTATTTTGTGGAATATGCAGGCTCCGCCATCCGCAGCCTTTCCATGGAGGCCCGTATGACCATTTGTAATATGAGCATCGAAATGGGCGCCCGCGGCGGCATGATCGCACCGGACGACACCACGTTCGCATACCTGAAAGGCAGGCAGTTCGCGCCCTCCGGCGCCGAATGGGATAAAAAACTGGCCGCCTGGAAAGAACTCTACTCTGATAAGGATGCCAGATTCGATAAGGAGATCACGATCGATGCCGCTACGATCGAGCCGATGATCACCTACGGCACGAATCCCGGTATGGGCATCAGCGTAGCCGGTCATATCCCCGCCACCGCAGAGATCGATGAAAAAGAAAAACATTCCTACCTCAAATCCCTCGACTATATGGGCCTCCAGCCCGGAAGCGCGATCAAAGGGAGGAAAGTGGACTATGTCTTTATCGGTAGCTGTACGAATTCCCGCATCGAAGACCTCCGCATGGTGGCCTCCTTCGTAAAAGGAAGGAAGAAAGCCGATCATGTCGAGGTATGGATCGTGCCGGGCAGCAAACAGGTGGAAAAACAAGCCATCGAAGAAGGCATCGATAAAGTTTTCGAAGCAGCGGGATTCATGCTCCGTCAGCCCGGTTGTTCCGCCTGCCTGGGTATGAACGAGGATAAGATCCCCGCCGGCAAATATTGCATCTCTACTTCCAACAGGAATTTCGAAGGAAGGCAGGGGCCCAGCGCCCGGACCCTCCTGGCCAGCCCGCTGACAGCAGCCCTGGCGGCGATCACCGGGGAAGTATCGGATGTAAGGGAGTACTTATAAACAGGAAATCACCAAATCGAAAAATCTCAAAATCAGCAATAACGAAGATGTCCAAAGCCATAAATAAAATTACTTCCACCGCAGTCCCTCTCAACGAAGAGAACGTGGACACCGACCAGATCATACCCGCACGTTTCTTAAAAGCTACGAGCCGGGACGGGTTCGGTGAAAATCTGTTCCGGGACTGGAGATATAACAGCGACGGCAGCCCGAAAAAGGACTTCATCCTCAACGATCCTACGTTCAAAGGAAAATTCCTCGTGGCAGGAAAGAATTTCGGATGCGGATCCAGCCGGGAGCATGCCGCCTGGGCGATCAAAGACGCCGGCTTCGACGTGGTCGTCAGCAGTTTCTTCGCGGATATCTTCAAGAGCAATGCCCTGAATAATTTCCTCCTGCCGGTCACCGTTAGCGAGGATTTCGTTCAGGAAGCCTTTGCTTTAGTGCAAAAAGATCCTTCCACGCTCATCGAAGTCGACCTGGAAAAACAAACGATCACCCTGCCCTCCTCCGGAAGACAGGAAAAATTCGAGATCAACCATTACAAAAAGACCTGCCTGCTGAACGGGTATGACGATATCGACTACCTGCTCAGCATCCGGGGCGAAATAGAAACTTTTGAACAAACGCATAGTTAACTCTACCCCCAAATCTTAACACTGATGCAAAAGAACATTGTAGTTATCGAAGGCGACGGGATCGGCCCCGAAGTGACCAGGCAGGCCATCAAAGTGCTGAACTCCGTGGCGGAGCATGGCGGTCATGAATTCACCTATAGCTATCACCTGATGGGCGCCGACGCCATCGACAAGACAGGCAACCCGCTCCCCGACGCAACGATCGAAGCCGCTCTCAACAGCGACGCCATCCTGTTCGGAGCGATCGGTCATCCAAAATATGACAACGACCCCACGGCGAAGGTCAGGCCCGAACAAGGTCTGCTCAAGCTGAGAAAATCCCTGCAATTATTCGCCAACATCCGGCCTGTTACCACCTACCCGGCTTTACAACATCTGTCCCCTCTGAAGTCGAAGAACATCGAAGACGTAGATTTCATTATTTATCGCGAGCTGACGGGCGGCATCTATTTCGGAAAAAAAGAATTGAATGCCGAAGGCACTCAGGCATTCGATGACTGCACGTATACCCGGGAAGAGATCGAACGCATTTCCCACCTCGCCTTTAAAAAGGCGCAGCAAAGAAGAAAAAAGCTGACTCTCGTCGATAAAGCGAATGTACTGGAGACCTCCCGCTTATGGAGAAAGGTCGTACAGGAGCTCGCGCCACAATATGCAGACGTAAAGCTCGATTTTCTCTTCGTGGACAATGCCGCGATGCAGATCATCCTCAATCCTAAGCAATTCGATGTGATCCTGACGGAGAATATGTTCGGGGATATCCTCAGCGATGAAGCCAGCGTGATCAGCGGTTCCCTCGGCCTGTTACCTTCCGCCTCCATCGGCAAAGGAGCCGCGCTCTTCGAACCGATCCATGGCTCTTATCCGCAGGCAACGGGAAAAGACATCGCCAACCCCCTGGGCAGCATCCTCTCCGCCGCCATGCTCCTCGATCATTTCGGGCTGAATAAAGAAGCCGATAAAGTCAGGGAAGCCGCGGACTGGACCCTCCGGAACGGGTTTGTAACCAAGGACATCGATCCTATCAATTTCTATTTTACCTCTACGATCGGCGAGTTGATCAGCGATTATGTAGGAGGCAAGATCCCGGGGGATGTACATAAGGAGAATATCGAACTGAGGAAGTCGACGATCATATAAAAAGTAAAAAAGTTCTTTGTTTATTCAAATGGCGGAAGTATATTCGTAGAAATATTACATCCTTCATGATGAGTCGCAGTTTAAATAATAAGGTCACCTCCCTCTCCGCAATAATTATTGTGGTGGTGATTATTATTATTCCTGTGATACAGGGAGGAGGGTGGTAACTTAGAATATAAAAACTCAAAATACCAGTGACCCGCCTCCCAGAGGCGGGTCACTTTTTTTTATCCCAACGGACCGAAGGCCCATCATTAGAGCAAGCTGCCGCAGGCAGCAAAAACATAAAATAGCTACGCTATGACATATTATAATGAAAACACGATCCTCTGGCTTGACGGAGCATTCATAAAAGCCGCAGAAGCAAAGACAGACCTCTATGGTCAATCCCTGCATTACGGCTATGCCGTATTTGAAGGCATCCGATCCTACCGGACCGCCGCAGGGACCACCAGGATCTTCAAGGCAACCGAGCACTACGAGCGTCTTCAGCGTTCCGCCCGGGCGATGAACATGCCTTATACCGTGAGCGTCGCAGAGATGATCGATGCTACCTACCAGGTACTCGAAAAGAATGGCCTGCAGGATGCCTATATCCGTCCTCTCGTCTATGCGCCCGCCAACATGAGCTTTAACCTGAACAGCCAATCGCATATCGCCATCGAAACATGGGAAATGGCGCCCTTCCTCGGCGACAAACTCCTGCGCGTCATGACCTCTTCCTTTCAACGTCCCAATCCGAAAGGATTTAAAATAGAAGCAAAAGCTTCCGGTCATTATGTGAATTCCATCCTGGCAAGCCAGGAAGCAAAAGCCAAAGGATACGACGAGGCCCTGCTGACGGATATGAATGAATTTGTAGCCGAAGGCCCCGGGGCCAATGTCTTCTTCGAAAAGGATGGCGTCCTGTATACGCCTTCTACGGGCAATATCCTGCCGGGCATCACCCGCGCTACCGTGTTGGAGATTTGCCGGGAGCTGAAGATCCCCGTAGAAGAAAAATTATTCTCCGTGGAAACATTGCAAAAGGCCGACACCGCTTTTTTCTGCGGCACCGCAGCAGAGGTTATCGGCTGGGAATCCCTGGATGGAAAGCCTTTCGCAGGGGCATGGAATGGCTCCCTGAGTCAGGTGATCCAAAAAGCTTATAAAGATAAGGTCATAGAAAAAACACAACAATTACAAACGGCATAACCCTCATCAAGGCATGGAACTGAACAAATACAGTAAGACGATCACACAGGACACGACACAACCCGCGGCGCAGGCCATGTTGTACGGCATCGGATTGACGGAAGAAGATCTTAAAAAAGCCCAGGTGGGCGTCGTCAGCATGGGCTACGATGGAAATACCTGTAACATGCACCTGAACGACCTGGCCAAACTGGTAAAACAAGGCGTATGGGAGAGCAACCTCGTAGGACTTATTTTCAATACCATCGGCGTGAGCGACGGCATCAGCAACGGTACGGATGGCATGCGTTATTCACTGGTGAGCCGCGATATCATTGCCGACTCGATCGAAGCAGTATGCGGCGCGCAATATTATGATAGCCTCATCGCCCTGCCCGGTTGCGATAAGAACATGCCCGGCTCCATAATGGCCATGGGAAGGCTGAACAGACCTGCGATCATGGTATACGGAGGTACGATCGCACCCGGTCATTACAAAGGACAGGATCTGAATATCATTTCCGCCTTCGAAGCGCTCGGGCAAAAACTGGCCGGCAAACTGGATGAAGCAGATTTTAAAGGCATCGTGATGAACGCCTGCCCCGGCGCCGGCGCCTGCGGGGGCATGTACACCGCCAATACCATGGCTTCTGCTATCGAAGCCCTGGGCATGAGTCTCCCCTACTCTTCATCCAATCCCGCCCTCAGCGAAGAGAAAAAGCAGGAATGTCTCGCCGCAGGTAAAGCCATCCGCCTGCTCCTGGAAAAAGACATCAAGCCAAAAGATATTATGACCCGCAAGGCCTTTGAGAACGCGATCACCGTGATCATGGTCCTCGGCGGAAGCACCAATGCTGTCCTGCATCTGATCGCCATGGCCAAAAGCGTGGACGTACCGCTCACACAGGACGATTTCCAGGCCATCAGTGACAGGGTCCCCGTTTTGGCGGATTTAAAACCCAGCGGAAAATACCTGATGCAGGACCTCCACGAACAGGGAGGCATCCCCGCCGTCATGAAATACCTCCTGGAAAAAGGATTGTTGCATGGAGATTGTCTCACCGTCACCGGGAAGACCCTCGCGGATAACCTGGCCTCCATTCCTTCCATCGATTTTTCCAAACAGGATATTATCCGGCCCATCGAGCACCCGATCAAGGCCACCGGCCATTTGCAGATCCTCTACGGCAACCTCGCCGAAGGCGGCAGCGTAGCCAAGATCAGCGGCAAGGAAGGAGAAAGGTTCGAAGGCCCCGCCCGCGTATTCGACGGAGAACACGAACTCATCAAGGGTATCAACTCCGGTAAGATCCGTTCGGGCGATGTCGTGGTCATCCGGCACGTAGGTCCGAAAGGAGCTCCTGGCATGCCTGAAATGCTCAAGCCAACCTCGGCCCTGATCGGCTCCGGCCTTGGAAAAAGCGTGGCCCTGATCACCGACGGCAGATTTAGCGGCGGCACCCACGGCTTCGTCGTAGGTCATATCACCCCGGAAGCCTTTGAAGGCGGAGTGATCGCCTTCGTTAAAGACGACGATACGATAGAACTGGACGCCGTAAAAAATACGATCATATTGAAAGTAAGCAAAGAGGAGATCGCCCTGCGCAAGGCGGCATGGCAGCAACCGCCCCTCAAAGCAACAAAAGGCCTGCTGTTCAAATACGCACGGCAGGTGAAGAATGCGGCGGAAGGCTGCGTCACGGATGAAGATTGAGCAGCCCGGAGAAAATGAAGAAGATTAAAAAAAATTAAAAATAGTTTTATGAGCAACGAATCACCCACTATCCAGGCCACCAAATCAAAGGGGAAACAAAGTCCCCCGGCGACAAAAAGCACCGCACCCGCAGCAGCGCCCGTGGTAAAAGAGCTCAGCGGATCGGCCGCCGTCCTGGAAGCATTCCTGGCGGAAGGGGTAGACACCATCTTCGGTTATCCCGGCGGAGCCATCATGCCCATTTATGATGCGCTCTATGATTACCAGGACAAGCTGAAACATATCCTCGTCCGTCACGAACAGGGAGGCATACACGCCGCCCAGGGATATGCACGGTCCTCCGGGAGAGTGGGGGTGGTATTCGCCACCAGTGGCCCCGGCGCGACTAACCTCGTCACCGGCCTCGCGGACGCCATGATCGACAGCACCCCGCTGGTATGCATCACCGGTCAGGTCTTTGCGCACTTGCTGGGCACCGATGCCTTCCAGGAGACGGATGTCATTAACATCACGACACCCATCACCAAATGGAACTACCAGGTAACGGATGCTACGGAGATCCCCTCCGTACTGGCCAAGGCTTTTTATATCGCCGGCAGCGGCCGCCCCGGGCCCGTCCTCATCGACATCACCAAGAACGCGCAGATCCAGAAATTCAATTACGAAGGATATACGCCCTGCTCTCATATACGCAGCTATCGCCCCAAGCCCATCGTACGCAGATCGCACGTAGAGGCAGCAGCTAAATTGATCGGCGAGGCAAAAAAGCCATTTATCTTATTCGGCCAGGGGGTGATCCTGGGTAAAGCAGAAAAAGAATTCCAGGCCTTCGTGGAAAAGAGCGGCATCCCTGCAGCCTGGACCCTCCTGGGTCTGAGCGCATTGCCGACAGACCATCCGCTCAATGTGGGTATGCTCGGCATGCACGGCAATTACGGCCCCAATGTCCTCACCAACGATTGCGATGTATTGATAGCCGTCGGCATGCGATTCGACGATCGCGTGACGGGCCGCCTCGATAAATACGCCAAACAGGCCAGGGTCATCCACCTGGACATCGACCCCGCCGAGATCGACAAAAATGTGAAGGCCGAAGTAGGTGTTTGGGGAGACTGTAAAGAGACCCTGCCCCTGCTGACCGAACTCGTGGAAGCAAAGACCTACCCGGAATGGCTCGAAAAATTCAGGAACTATCGCAAAGAAGAAGAGGAAGCCGTTATCCATGACGAGATGAACCCTTCCTCCGGTGAATTGACGATGGGCGAAGTCATTAACATCCTCAACAAACTGACAAAAGGAAATGCCATCATCGTCACCGACGTAGGCCAGCACCAGATGGTGGCCTGCCGCTATGCAAGGTTTAACGAGTCGAAGAGCAATATCACTTCCGGTGGCCTGGGGACCATGGGATTTGGCCTGCCGGCCGCAATCGGCGCAAAATTCGGAGCGCCCGAGCGTACCGTGGTATCGATCTCCGGCGATGGCGGGTTCCAGATGACCCTCCAGGAACTGGGTACGATCATGCAAAGCGGGATAGACGTGAAGATCCTGATCTTAAACAACCGGTTCCTCGGCATGGTGCGCCAATGGCAGCAGCTCTTCAATGACAAGCGCTATTCCTTCGTGGATATCGCCAGCCCGGACTTTGTCATGGTGGCCAAAGGATATGGTATCGCGGGAGAAAGTGTTACTGATAGGAAAGACCTGGAACAGGCCCTGACGAATATGCTCGATCATAAAGGTTCTTATTTACTGGAAGTATTCGTAGGCAAGGAGAACAATGTGTTCCCGATGGTGCCGCAGGGATGCAGCGTCAGCGAGATCAGGCTTAAATAGTGAACTCACCACTCACAATTCACAGAAATCATCATTTATAAAAGAGAATCATGACAACTAGCAAACAGGAATACACCATCACGGTATACACGGAGAACCAGATCGGCCTGCTCAATCGCATCGCCATCCTTTTCTCCCGCCGCAAGATCAATATCGAAAGCCTCAATACCTCTCCCTCGGAAGTCGATGGGATCCACCGCTTCACCATCGTCATCAACGAGACGGAAGAGACCGTAAGGAAACTTTGCCGGCAGATCGAAAAGCAGGTGGAGATCCTGAAAGCCTATTACAACACCAATGAAGAGATCATCTGGCAGGAACTGGCGCTCTATAAAGTATCTACCGACGAGATCGCAGAAAAGGTAAAAGTGGAAAGGCTTCTCCGCGAATACGGGGCCCGGGCCGTTGTGATCCGCAAAGATTATACGGTATTCGAGACCACCGGCCAGCGGGAAGAGACAGACAGGCTGCTCCAGGTGCTGGAACCCGTCGGGCTGATCGAATTCGTTCGCAGCGCAAGAGTGGCCATCATCAAAGACAGCAAGGGCTTCCATGAAAAGCTAAAGGATTTCGAACTGACCGAGCCGGGAGAAGCCGTCATCGAGAACGAATTCCTGGACAAGCAGAGCGAAGTATTTTCCATGTAACCATTTAACGAACAGGGTATCACTTAACAAACATAAATCACCAAATCAAAAAATCTCAAAATCTCAAAATCATAATTTCATGGCAAAACTAAATTTCGGCGGAGTAGAGGAAAATGTAGTAACACGGGAAGAATTCCCTCTCGCCAAAGCGCAGCAGGTATTGAAAAATGAAGTAGTAGCCGTCATCGGCTATGGCGTACAGGGCCCGGGCCAGGCACTCAACCAAAAAGATAATGGCATCAATGTGATCGTCGGCCAGCGTAAGAACTCCAAATCCTGGGATAAGGCTGTCCGGGACGGTTTTGTTCCCGGCACTACCTTGTTCGATATCGAAGAAGCACTGGAAAAAGGCACGATCATCTGCTACTTATTGAGCGACGCAGCACAGATCCAACTCTGGCCCACCGTGAAAAAACATCTCACGGCCGGAAAAGCCCTCTATTTCTCTCATGGCTTTGGCATCACCTTCAACGAGCAGACAGGGATCATTCCTCCCAAAGACGTGGATGTATTCCTCGTAGCCCCGAAAGGTTCCGGCACTTCCCTGAGAAGGATGTTCCTGCAAGGCCGCGGACTGAACAGCAGCTATGCCATTTTCCAGGATGCCACCGGCAAGGCGAAAGAGCGCGTGACAGCCCTTGGTATCGCCGTAGGCAGCGGTTATTTGTTCGAGACCGATTTCCGCAAAGAAGTATACAGCGATCTGACAGGAGAAAGAGGCACCCTGATGGGAGCCATCCAGGGGATCTTCGCCGCACAATACGAAGTACTGCGCAAAAAAGGGCATACGCCTTCCGAAGCTTTTAACGAGACGGTGGAAGAACTGACCCAGTCCCTGATGCCCCTCGTAGCCGAGAACGGTATGGATTGGATGTATGCCAACTGCTCCACCACCGCACAAAGAGGCGCCCTGGACTGGTGGAAAAAATTCCGCGATGCTACCCTCCCCGTCTTCACCGAATTGTATGAGAGCGTAGCCGCCGGTAAAGAATCCCAACGTTCGATCGATTCTAACGGTCAGGCAGATTACCGCGCGAAGCTGGATGCTGAATTGACGGAATTACGCGAAAGCGAACTGTGGCAAGCCGGTAAGACGGTGAGAAGCCTCCGCCCGGAAAATCAGGCTGCTCCTTCTTCATCGAAGGCGTCGAAAGAAGCCGTTACCCATTAACGATCATCGAGATCATTACAACTATCAAATGCCCGAATTGACGAACATATCAGATCTTCCAACGCTGACTCCCCCTCCTGAAGGAACAGAGGCTCTCTCTACTCCCCCTTCAGGGGGCCCGGGGCTGGCGATGGATTTTCAAAAGGCCGCAAAAAGGCTGGAAAAAGTGGTCACGAGGACCCCGCTGACCTTCAATCATAGCCTCTCCCGCAAATACGAATGTCAGGTCTTCTTAAAAAGAGAAGATCTGCAGGTCGTTCGCTCCTATAAATTACGGGGAGCTTATAACATGATGGTCAGTCTGCCCGCCGCCCAACTGGAAAAAGGGCTCGTATGCGCCAGCGCCGGTAACCACGCACAGGGGTTCGCCTACTCCTGCCGTAAGCTGGGCGTAAAAGGGGTCGTCTTCATGCCGATCATCACCCCGAATCAAAAGGTCAACCAGACCCGGATGTTCGGAGAGGATTATATCAAGGTCGTGCTCACGGGCGATACTTTTGACGATTGCGCCGTAACGGCCCGCCAGTTCACGGAAGACAACGGCATGACCTTTATCCCCCCCTTTGACGACTATCGCATCATCGAAGGACAGGGCACCGTCGGCCTCGAGATCCTGGAAGATCAGCCCCGCGTCGACTTCCTCTTCGTTCCCGTCGGAGGAGGAGGCCTCGCCTCCGGGGTCGGTACCTATTTCAGGACCTGGTCGCCCGGGACGAAGATCATAGGACTGGAACCCGAAGGGGCTCCCTCCATGTCGGAAGCCCTCAAAGCCGGCCACCCCGTGACCCTGGACAGTATCGAACGCTTCGTGGACGGCGCCGCCGTAAAAAGGGTCGGAGATCTCACCTTTAGTATCTGCCGGGAAGTCCTCGACGATATGCACCTGATACCCGAAGGAAAAGTATGCTCCACCATCCTGAAGCTCTATAACGAAGACGCCATCGTGGTCGAACCCGCCGGGGCCCTGAGCATCGCAGCCCTGGATGATTACGCCGCAGAGATCAAAGGAAAGATCGTCGTATGCGTCGTCAGCGGCAGCAACAACGATATCGACCGTATGCAGGAGATCAAGGAACGCTCCCTGCAATACGAAGGGCTCAAACATTATTTCCTGATCCGCTTCGCCCAACGTCCCGGCGCCCTTAAACAATTCGTCACCGACGTGCTGGGACCCGACGACGATATCACCCGCTTCGAATACATGCAAAAACATAACAAGGAGACGGGACCCGCCCTCGTGGGCATCGAGCTGAGATCAAGAAAGGATTACGAGGTATTATTGACCAATCTGAACAAATTCCAGATCAATTTTACCGAGCTGAACAAGAACGACAACCTGTTCGGATACCTGGTCTGAAGGTGAATATTGAGTGGAAAACAAAAATTGATGAAAATTTAATATTTTACGTTTTTTTAAGTAATTTTAAACGATTGCCTGCTATTCTTCTTAGAATAAAGTCTAAGAATAGTTATAAAAGTTAAAAAAGGTCTAATCTACAAATTAAGTATGGCAAGTAACGGCTTATATTCCCCTGAGTTTGAACATGATGCGTGTGGTATTGGTTTTGTGGCCAATATTAAAAGCAACAAATCACACCAGATCGTCTCGGATGCACTGACGATCCTGGAGAACATGGAACACCGCGGCGCATGCGGCTGCGAGCCCAATACGGGCGACGGTGCGGGGATCATGATCCAGACCCCCCATGAATTTTTTTTCGATGAATGCGTAAAGCTCGGTATCCATCTCCCCGCCTACAGTAAATACGGCGTAGGCATGCTCTTCTTTCCCCGCGAGATCCGCCTCAAAGAAGAATGCCGGGATATCTTTTCCCGCTCCGCGGAGAAACTGGGCCTGGAAATATTAGGCTATCGGAAAGTCCCCGTCAACCCGGAAGGCATCGGCCCCACAGCCCTGTCTGTAGAGCCCGAAATGGAACAGGTCTTTATCGCCTGCCCCGATCATATAAAAGAGCCCGAAGCCTTTGAAAGAAAATTATTCCTGCTGCGCAACTATGCCAGCCATACCATTAACAATACGGTAAAAAAAGATGCGATCGGCTTTTACGTAGCCTCTCTCTCTTATAAGACCGTCGTTTATAAAGGACAACTCACCAGCGGACAGGTGCGCGCCTATTTCCCCGATCTTAGCAACAAGCGCGTAGTCTCCGCCTTCGGTCTGATCCATTCCCGTTTCGCCACCAATACCTTTCCTTCCTGGAAACTCGCCCAGCCCTTCCGGTATATTGCTCATAACGGAGAGATCAATACGCTGCAAGGCAACCTCAACTGGCTGAAGACCGGCGAAAAGGGATTTACGACACCTTATTTCTCGAAGGAAGAAATGGATATGCTGCTTCCGATCGTCACGGAAGGGCAGTCGGATTCGGCCTGTCTCGATAATGTCATCGAACTGCTGACCCTCTGCGGCCGCTCACTCCCGCACGTGATGATGATGCTCATCCCCGAAGCCTGGGATGGCAACGAACAAATGGATCCCGTGAAAAAAGATTTCTATGAGTTTCATGCATCCATCATGGAGCCCTGGGACGGCCCCGCCTCCATATCGTTCACCGACGGAAAAATGATCGGCGCTACCCTCGATAGAAATGGATTGCGCCCCTCCCGCTATTGCGTCACCACCGACGACCGGGTGATCATGGCTTCCGAGACCGGCGTATTACCCGTCGATCCCAGCATGATCAAAGAGAAAGGAAGACTGCAGCCCGGCAAAATGTTCGTGGTAGACCTCGAACAGGAAAGGATCATCAGCGACGAAGAGCTCAAACAAAGCATCTGCTCGCAAAAGCCTTATGCAGAGTGGCTGAATAAATACAAGATCCGCCTCGAAGAATTGCCCGAACCCCGGGTCCTCTTCACCCATCTCGAACACGACCAGATCTTTAAATATCAGAAAGCCTTCGGTTATTCCACCGAAGACCTCGATACCCTGATCGCCCCCATGGCCATTGACGGGAAAGAACCCATCGGCTCCATGGGTACCGACGTGCCCCTGGCCGTACTCAGCGATCAGCCCCAGCATATCACCAGCTATTTCAAACAGCTCTTCGCACAGGTCACGAATCCCCCGATCGATCCGATCCGGGAACGTCTCGTCATGTCCCTGGCTACTTTTGCCGGCGGCAATGCCAACCTGCTCGAAGAAGACCCCCTGGCCTGTCATAGCGTAGCGCTCAAACATCCCGTACTCAGCAATCACGAACTGGAAAAGATCCGCAGCATCGATACGGGCGTATTCCAGGCCAAGACCCTGCAAACCTATTTCAGGGCCGATGGCAAACCCGGATCTCTGCAGGCCGGCCTCGACCGCCTCTGCCGCTATGCCGTGGATGCCGTGAACGACGGCTTCGAAGTACTGGTGCTCTCCGACCGGGCCATCGATTCCGATCACGCGCCGATCCCTTCCCTGCTGGCTACCTCCGCCGTCCATCACCACCTCATCCGCAAAGGTTTCCGCGGACAGGTAGGCATCATCGTGGAAGCAGGGGACGTATGGGAAGTGCATCATTTTGCCTGCCTCATCGGGTTTGGCGCCACCGCCATCAACCCCTACCTGGCCCTCTCCACCATCCGCGATATGAAACTGAATGATCGCCTCGAGACGGAACAGGACGCAGAGCAACTGAAAAAGAATTATATCAAAGCCGTCTGTGACGGGCTGCTGAAAGTATTCTCCAAAATGGGGATCTCTACGCTGCAGTCCTACCAGGGCGCCCAGATCTTCGAGATCATAGGTTTGAACAGGACGGTCGTCGACAAATATTTCACGGGCGCCACCTCCCGCATCCAGGGAATGGGCCTCGACGAGATCGCCAGAGAGACCCTCGCCAAACATTATTTTGCGTTCAGCCGTAAGGATGTTCCGGTGGAAAGACTCGTAACGGGCGGCATCTACCAGTGGAAGCGGAAAGGGGAATTCCACCTCTTTAACCCGCAGACGATCCACCTGCTGCAATACTCCACCCGTACCAACGATTATAACACGTTTAAGAAATATACCAAACTGGTGAACGACCAGGGTGAAAAAGCCGCAACGCTTAGAAGCCTGCTCACGTTCAAGCGCAACCGCCCCTCCATTTCCATCGACGAAGTGGAACCCGCAGAAAGCATTTACAGGCGTTTTGCCACCGGCGCTATGTCCTTTGGTTCTATTTCGCACGAAGCCCATTCCACCCTGGCCATTGCTATGAACCGTCTCGGCGGCAAGAGTAACACCGGCGAAGGAGGAGAGGATGAAGGAAGATACGAACCTCTGTCCAACGGAGATTCCATGCGCTCCGCCATCAAACAGGTCGCTTCCGCACGGTTCGGCGTCACCAGCTATTACCTGACGATGGCCGATGAACTGCAGATCAAAATGGCACAGGGCGCCAAGCCCGGTGAAGGAGGACAACTGCCCGGTCATAAGGTCGACGAATGGATCGGTAAAGTCCGCCATTCCACCCCCGGTGTAGGATTGATCTCGCCCCCGCCCCATCACGATATTTATTCCATCGAGGATCTCGCGCAACTGATCTTCGATTTAAAGAATGCCAACCGCGCCGCACGCATCAGCGTCAAACTGGTGTCCAAAGCAGGGGTAGGCACCATCGCAGCAGGCGTGGCCAAGGCCAAATCGGATGTCGTCCTGATCTCCGGTCATGACGGAGGCACCGGTGCCTCCCCCATAAGTTCCATTAAACATGCAGGGTTACCCTGGGAACTCGGCCTCGCCGAATCTCACCAGACCCTCGTTAAAAATAAATTACGCAGCCGCATCGTACTACAGGCGGACGGACAGATGAAGACAGGCCGCGATATCGCCGTCGCCACCCTGCTCGGTGCGGAAGAATGGGGCCTCGCCACCACCGCCCTCGTAGTGGAAGGCTGTATCATGATGCGTAAATGCCACATGAACACCTGCCCGGTAGGAGTAGCGACCCAGGACCCGGAACTGCGCAAACGCTTTGCCGGCGACGCCGACCATGTAGTGAATTTTTTCAAATTCCTGACCCAGGAACTCCGCGAGATCATGGCTGAACTGGGCTTCCGCACCATCAACGAAATGGTGGGACAGGTAGATTGCCTGGAAGCCAGGGAAAATATCACCCACTGGAAGTACAGCAAGCTGGATCTCTCCCCGATCCTTTACAAAGAGCCCGCTTCCGCAGATACCGGTCTCTATCAACAGGAAGATCAGGATCACGGACTGGCCGATGTATTGGACTGGAAATTACTGGCCGCGGCAAAGCCGGCACTGGATCATCAGCAGAAAGTCTTCGCCTCCTTCCCCATCCGCAATACGGACAGGACGGCCGGGACGATCTTATCGAACGAACTCTCAAAAAAATATAAATCCGCCGGGCTGCCGGAAGATACGATCCATTTCAAATTCACGGGTACGGCCGGCCAGAGCTTTGGGGCTTTCAACACCCGGGGCGTGACGCTGGAACTGGAAGGAGATGCCAACGATTACTTCGGCAAAGGATTGTCCGGCGCCCGCCTGATCGTCTATCCCTCACAGTCAGCAGGGTTCGTACCGGAAGAGAACAGCATTATCGGGAATGTCGCCTTCTATGGCGCTACTTCCGGGGAGTCCTTCATCCGCGGAAAGGCCGGGGAAAGGTTCGCCGTCCGTAATTCAGGAGTGAAAGCCGTCGTAGAAGGCATCGGGGATCATGGCTGTGAATATATGACGGGCGGAAGGGTCGTCGTCCTTGGTAATACGGGCAGGAATTTTGCAGCAGGAATGAGTGGCGGGATCGCCTATATCTATGACACCCGCGGACAATTCGCGACCCTGTGCAACCGGGAAATGGTAGACCTGGATCCAGTGGAGCAGGCAGATATCCCCGAGCTCAAAGACATGATCCAGCGGCATTACGCTTACACCGCCAGCACGGTGGCCAAGTTCGTCCTGGACGATTTTGAGAATCAACTAAAGAACTTCGTAAAAGTATTTCCGAAGGACTATAAAAAAGTATTGGCAGAAAAAAATCATAAATCGGCGGTTCGCTCGTAACGGACCCTGACCGGCCACAGAGGATACACTGCAGCATCGCTATCAGCCGCTGCAAATTTTTGAGAACGCGGAGTCGGCTCTCATGTGTGACTCAGCCACTCCGTTGTTCTCTGTGGCCAGGGAATCAAAACAACAAATCAGCAACAATGGGCAAACCAACAGGATTTTTGGAATTTACACGGGAACTTCCTTCCAAACGCCCGGTACAGGAAAGGAAGACCGATTATAAAGAATTTGTGGCCAGGTATTCAGGACAACAACTGAACCATCAGGCTTCCCGTTGCATGAACTGCGGAATTCCCTTCTGCCACAACGGATGCCCCCTGGGAAATGTGATCCCCGAATTTAACGATGCCGTGTACCGCCAGCACTGGCAGGAAGCCTATGAGATCCTGGCTTCCACGAATAACTTTCCCGAATTCACCGGTCGCATCTGCCCCGCTCCCTGCGAAAGCAGTTGTGTGCTGGGGATCAACCAGCCCCCCGTCGCCATCGAAGAGATCGAAAAACATATCATTGAGATAGCCTTCGATAAAGGCTTTGTCAAGGCCCGCAAGCCGGCCCTGAGAACAGGGAAAAAGGTAGCCGTCGTAGGCTCGGGACCCGCAGGATTGGCCGCAGCCGACCAACTGAATGCCGCCGGCCACCTGGTGACGGTCTTCGAACGGGACGACCAGCCCGGCGGACTCCTGCGCTATGGCATCCCCGATTTCAAACTGGAAAAATGGGTGGTGGCCAGGAGAATACGGCTCATGGAAGAAGAAGGTATCAGCTTTAAGTGCAATGCCAATGTGGGCGTGAATGTAAGTATCAATGATCTTCTCCGGGAATTCCATGCCATCATCCTCGCAGGAGGCTCTACGATCCCCCGCGACCTGCCCATACCGGGCCGGGAACTGAAGGGGGTACATTTCGCCATGGATTTTCTCAAACAACAGAACAAACGGGTAAGCGAACTTCCCACGCAGGGAGAAGATATCTGGGCCAGCAAAAAAAATGTGGTGGTCATTGGCGGCGGAGACACCGGCAGCGATTGCGTAGGAACGTCCAACCGGCACGGGGCCATGGCCGTCACCCAATTCGAATTATTGCCCAAGCCTCCCGAAGGACGCACGAACCATATGCCCTGGCCTACCTATCCCATGACCCTCAAGACCTCCTCTTCTCATGAAGAAGGCGTCGAAAGACAATGGGCTATCGCCACAAAGGAATTCATCGGCGACGGAAAAGGGAATCTTAAAGCTTTAAAACTGGTCAACCTGGAATGGAAGTTCACGGAAGAAGGTAAGGCCGCTAAATTCGTCGAAGTACCGGGCAGCGAAAAAGAGATCCCCTGCGAACTGGCCCTCCTGGCCATGGGATTCATACATCCCCAGCACGAAGGATTACTGCAGGAATTGGGAGTGGAACTCGACGAAAGAGGTAATGTAAAAGCCTCCGAAAAAGACTACCAGACCAATATCGCCAAGGTTTTCACCGCCGGGGATATCCGCAGGGGACAGTCCCTTGTCGTGTGGGCCATCAGCGAAGGCCGCGAATGCGCCCGTAAAGTAGATGAATACCTGGTAGGCCAATCTCTCTTAGAAAGAAGGGACGCAAGCTTAATTACTGTATAATACTCACCCCTCACAACTCACCACTCACGACAATATAATTTCTAAGCATTTTCGGGCCGGGATGACGAATGTCATCCCGGCCTTTTTATTTCATTGAAAAACAGGCAAAAATCAGCCGTTTTTTTGAACAACTTCGATTTCTAAAATCCCCATCTCTGCAACTATACCCCGTCTAATTATCTAATTGTTAAGAATTTATGATCAAAAAAATGGCTCATTTTTATCATATTAATATTTATAATATATAATATATTTAAGCGTCAAAACGATGATTTTATATATCTTGTATGTAAATAATCAGATCGATAATTTTTTAATATGTTTTTAGGGATTTAGCTTAAACCTGTCTGACCGGAAGACAGGAACTGGATCCTCTCATCAAAGGCTCAAAACAGCGAACGTTCGTTTGATCATACCGACCCATCTTTTATTTATTTAACCAAAATCAACAGAAATGCTAAGGAAACTTTCTTTTTCCCTTATCGCCATCGTATGCTCATTTTCGACATGGGCCCAGACAAAAGACACTACCAAAGCCGCAGCTCCTGCCCCGGTCTTATCGATCACAGGATCCGCAGACTTTTTTTACCGGTACGATTTCAACAAAAATAAAAACCAGACCCCCGTTTCTGCCACCGAAGCCGCCAGTTCATTAACCAGCTTTACACACGCTCACGATCAGTTCAACGTCGGTATGGCTTCCGTCAAGCTCGAACATAAGACCGCCAAGATGGATATGGTGGCCGACCTCGGGTTCGGCCAGAGAGCACAGGAATTCGCCTATAATGACAATGGCGTCGTACAAGCGATCAAACAATTGTACATCAGCTACTCTCCTACAGCCTGGGTAAAATTCACGGGCGGCACCTGGGCCACCCACATCGGCTATGAGGTCCTGGATGCTTATGCCAATCGTAACTACAGCATGTCCTATATGTTCACCAACGGACCTTTCTCCCACACCGGCGTAAGGGCTGACTTCACCGTAGGCAAGAGCGGGATCATGATCGGCGTATCCAATCCTACCGACTATCGTAACGTTCCTGCCAACCTGGAAAATAATAAGAACCTCATCGCCCAATATAGTTATGCACCCAGCGATAATTTCAAACTCTATCTGAACTACGTAGGCGGACGGGATGCTACCGATGCCAAGGTCCACCAATACGACCTCGTGCTTACCGCAAAGGCCAACAGCGTTTTCAGCCTCGGCTTTAACGGCACCGTCAACAAATCCAGCTATCCCAGCGACAATTACGCCACAGGCCATACCTGGTGGGGTTCCGCACTCTATCTCAACCTGGATCCTCAACCCTGGTTCGGCCTGACCCTGCGTAGCGAATACTTCAGCGATAAGGATGGTATAAAGCTCCACCCCACCAGCGGAGCGAATCCGGGCTCGAAAGTCTTCGCCAACACGCTTTCCGCTCTTTTCAAAGTGGATGGTTTCACCTTCATTCCTGAATTCAGGTATGACCATGGCAGTGAAACCCTCTTCACAAAGAATGACGGTACACAGACCAAATCCGGAGCCAGCCTCCTGGTAGCTGCCATTTACTCGTTCTAAAGGCACAAAATAATTCTTTACCATCGGATAAAGCCCCTGGACACCAGGCGGCTTTATCCGGTTGTACAAAAGTACTAACCATCGAACAATACTCCGCTAACTGCACCATTAACAAACAAAAACAACAAACCATCTTCAAAACCAAAAACAACAAACCATGGGAGCAAACATCAAGAGTAGAACAAAATTCCAACCCTGCCTCCGCGCTTTGGCAGTTCTGGGTATCGCATTGATCATGCTGATACCCTCCTTCTCCTATGCACAGGACCCAACAGGCGCCGCGACCGGCACCATGAAGGACCTGGGCATTGACACGGTTGCCGCTACAAAAGACACCGCGATGAATAAGGTCGTCGCTGCAGTCAACACCATCGGCGCCGCAGACGGTCATAACAAAATTGCCATTAACATTATGTGGACGCTGATCGCGGGATTTCTCGTGATGTTCATGCAGGCCGGATTCGCCCTGGTGGAAACCGGTTTTACACAAAAGAAAAATGTGGCGCATACCATGGGTATGAACTTCCTGGTCTATGGCCTGGGTATGTTCGGGTTCTGGGTCTGCGGATTCGCTTTCATGTTCGGAGGAGCCCTGAATGTGGCGACCCTGGGTGGTGCGCCGGGGGTCATCCCGCATGAGTATATCGTGCATATGTTCGGCCATGATTTTGGTATCTGGGGAACGGTCGGCTACTTCCTGAATAGCAAGGTCTATGATGTAGGCGTCTTCACCCTCTTCCTGTTCCAGATGGTCTTCATGGATACCACCGCGACCATCCCCACCGGTTCCATGGCGGAAAGATGGTCTTTCAAATCTTTCCTTATCTACGGCTTATTCATTTCCATGTTCGTCTATCCCCTCTTTGGTAACTGGGTCTGGGGCGGCGGTTGGTTATCCCAACTGGGTGTGAACTTCCACCTGGGTCATGGACATGTCGACTTCGCCGGTTCTTCCGTCGTGCATATGGTCGGTGGCGTGGCAGCCCTCGCCGGCGCCATCGTCATCGGGCCCCGTATCGGTAAATATGGCAAGGACGGCACCATCAACACGATTCCCGGTCACAATATTCCCATGGCCTTATTAGGAACTTTCATCCTGGCCTTCGGTTGGTTCGGCTTCAACCCCGGCTCTACTCTGGCTGGCGGCGACTACCGTATAAGCATCGTGGCCGTCAACACCATGATGGCAGGTACTGCAGCGACCTTAGCCGTCCTCCTTGTTATGTATGCGAAAGGTCAGAAACCCGACCCTGGTATGCTGGCCAATGGCCTGTTGGCCGGGCTGGTCGCTATCACGGCTCCCTGCGCATTCGTAAACTCCATCGGCGCAGTCTCTATCGGCGCGATCGCAGGGGTTATCGTCTATTTCACCTATCATTTCGTGGACAGGAAACTAAAGATCGACGATCCCGTAGGTGCATTTGCAGTACATGGCGCCAATGGAGCATGGGGAGTCCTCTCACTTGGCCTCTTCGCCGACGGCTCATACGGTGACGGATGGAACGGTGTACCCGGAACGGTAAAAGGCCTTTTCTACGGAGATGCCAGCCAGTTCGGAGCACAGGTCATCGGAACGCTTACCTGTTTCATCTTTGTATTCCCCGTCATGTACTTTTTCTTCAAGATCTCTAATAAGATCACCCCGATCCGGGTACCCGCTGCCGTAGAGACGGAAGGTCTCGATATCGCAGAAATGGGCGTTCATGGGTATGTTGATTAAGGATTCCAGGTTTTTCACAGTGAAAATATGATAAAAGAGAGGGTTGCAATATTTTGCACCCTCTCTTTTAATTTAAAACAACATACCACATTGATATTAAATATTTTACAAGTATTTTATATACACATAATTATATTTTCAATGTGATTATAATTATAACAAATACCCTATCACTTTGAAAAATATTAGGATTTTATTCCGTAACTTAGATAAAGACAGGAAATAGTTTATATTATAATATTTTTTAATTTATATCTCATGGCACCGCTCCAGGTCACCGCCGCCAAACCACTCCACTACCGTATCATGACTCCCCTCCGGGATTTCATCAACGATAGCCGCTCCACCGGCGTTCTCCTGATCGGCTGTACCCTCATTTCCCTGATCATCGCCAATTCTGCAGGTGGCACCTGGTATAGCACTATGTGGAGCTCGGAACTTTCCGGCAGCAAAGCCCTCCACCTTCCCGCTACACCCCTCGAATGGATCAATAATTTTATGATGGCCTTTTTCTTCCTGCTCGCCGGCATGGAGATCAAACGCGAATTGCTCAACGGAGAGTTGTCCTCCTTCAAAAAAGCGATCCTACCCTTCGGAGCCGCCTTCGGTGGTATGCTCGTACCGGCCCTCATCTACACCGCCTTCAACCTCCATACGTCACATGCTCACGGTTGGGGAATACCAACGGCCACCGATATCGCCTTTTCCCTCGGCATCGCCTCCCTCCTGGGTAAACGCTTTCCCGTAGGTCTGAAAATATTGCTGATGGCCCTCGCTATCATCGATGACCTCGGCGCCATCGTCGTCATTGCCTTGTTCTATGGAGCACAGGTTCACGGCTGGTGGCTCGCCATCGCCGGCGCCCTCTACGCGGGCCTCTTCGTTTGCAACTACCTCAAGATAAAATTCGGCGCCATCCAGATCGTTATCGGCCTGGCCTTGTGGTTTGCCATGCTCCAGTCCGGCGTGGAAGCCAGCATCACCGGCGTCCTCTTCGCCTTTGCTACCCCCGTCCGTCACCTGGCTTTGATCGAGAAGATCATTCACAAGCCCATTAACTTTTTTATTCTACCACTTTTTGCTCTGGCCAATACCGCCATCCTCATCCCCAATAATATCATGCAATCCCTGGGCACAACCGTAAGCATGGGCGTGATCCTGGGCCTCGTCATCGGTAAGCCCGTCGGTATCTTCCTTGTCAGCCGTATCATGGTAGCCTGCAACATCGCCCACCTGCCCTCCAACACGAAATGGAAACAACTTTTCGGCATGGGTACCCTGGCCGGCATCGGTTTCACCATGTCCATCTTCACTACCATGCTCGCATTCAACCAGGAAAGCTTCCGCAATATCGCCAAGATCTCGATCCTTATCAGCGTGGTCTGCTCCGTGATCATCAGCGTGGTCTATTTCAGGATCATCAGCGGAAAATACAAGAGCCCCATTGCCATTACGCAAACACCCGAAGCTCAACCCCAACCCGATATGGGGCTGACAGCAGCATAGCTTTTAACATTCTTTCATAGAAAAGCCGGCCAAGTCCTCTTGCCGGCTTTTTTCGCTATCCACACTCCGTTGAAAAATTTAAGAAAATATTTTAAAATGAATTACGAAAATAAATAATACATAAAATATCCGCTCTGGTCGTTCCTCCACCCTTCTTCTTCCCCGACAAAAGAATAGTTGGCATCCACCCCAGCCCTATTTCCGGCCACTCCGCTTTCAAAACATCGATTATTTAGATCTCATCGCTTGAAACCCTTTCTGTAAAAGGGTTTCCAACGCTTCCCCTCCGCGAGTCGCACGTAATGAACACACAATAAATAGGCTACTTTTACATTATTACATCCATTCAAATTCAAAAAGCATTTCTACTATGCATCAGGAATTAAAGCATCGCCTGGTAACCTGGAAAAATGATCTCCATGAAGGAGAGACCAAAAAAGTGATCCTTTCCATCAGCCCCGTAAAAGAAGGAGAACTCCTTATACGGCTGGAAAAGGGATTGGCGGAGATCCAATCCGGAAAGATAAAGGTCCTCGTTACCAAAAAATACGTCACCGAAGCCCAGGAAGATCCCCGGATAGATCCCTCGGTCGACATCGATCACCTCAACACTATTATCGATTCACTGGAAAAAGAATTCAATACCCGCTACGAGCAGGTCATCGACAAGGCCTTCAACGAAATAATGCAGTTCTCCGATAATTAATATTCTCTACCGATTGCTTGCAGACAACTATGAACAATAGGAAGCCGATTCAATAAATTGAATCGGCTTCTTTGTTCTACGAATGCTTGCCAGCATCGTTTTCTCAGGGTTCCGGAAAATACTCATGTGTAACTCATGGTTCCATCCTTCAGCTATTCATCAGTCCCTACAATCGGAACAGCAAGGCAAAAATGATCCGGTCTTCCGACTTCACCAGGTCGGGCCTCCAGTCCGGGGGCAAGGGAGTAGTCGTATAACCATTGGGGGACGTCACGCCGCCAGCTCCCGCAAAATAAGGGGTATTCGCATGCCGGTGCACATATTCCACCCGGAAGAGAAAGCTCTGATTAGGCATCCAATCCAGGTTGGTGGAACAATCCCAGGCCTTGAATTTATCGCCGGGATTGGCGCTGAAGGGAAACTTACCTTCCGTCTGCGTGGGGTTGTTAGGATCGGGCAAAGGACTTGCCTGCCCCGTAGGGTACAGTACCAGGTAACGTCCGGGATTCGTCATAACACCCCCGCCGATCGTCCAGGCAAACTTGTTTTTTGCAAACCAGATACGGTTATAGATCATCGCGCTTAAAAAATATTGTGCAGGTCCCTTGGTCGCAGAATCTTTATTACTAAACCCATTCACACCCCCGCCTGTTTCAAACCCAAGATCGCCCGTTAAGGACAACGCCATTTTACTGATCCCCGTCGATGCAGGATTGTTATAATACCTCAACAGCATACTGTTGTCCGAGTGAAATCTTTTTCTGGCAGGCAGCCCTGCTGCATCCGTACCATAATAATCATTGGTCAGGAGCTTGAAATTGCTGGTCGGGTTCCAGGTGATATTGGCTCCAAGGCCGGGCATCGAGTTGAACTTACCATAACTCTGCCATCCATTGATGATCCAGGGCTCGATCTTAAGGTGTTTGGTCGGGAAGATCTGGATACGAACCCCGTTAAAGAACCAGGGCGTATTATCAGAAGTATAGGAGGCCTGGTACTCCCAGTTCTCTACCTGGTAATAAGAATTCAGCCCGATATAGGACATGAAGAGACCCGCGTCCACATTAATACCATACCACTTGTTAAAATGATACCCGACATAGGCTTCGCTCAAATAACGATATACATCTGCCAATTTGTATTGCCCCCTGTAAGGACTAAGATCATTCCTCGGAACGACCTGGGTTCTTGTTCCCATCTGCATGATGAACCTCGCCCTTGCATTTTGATAATTGAAATCACCGCCAAAACTCAACTGCGACAACTGTACTTCATTATTGCGCGCCAGCGCCGTCGATCCCACCACTGTATTATCATTCGGACGGTTAAACGAATGCGTATAGTTTATATCGACCATAATACTCGGT
>Ga0307516_10002604_pt1 | contig 23954 bp, 30 predicted proteins | sample 19_EM_MG_FD_203310 | JGI IMG/M metagenome (GOLD analysis project Ga0307516, IMG submission 203310) | Populus trichocarpa ectomycorrhiza microbial communities from riparian zone in the Pacific Northwest, United States - 19_EM | ecosystem: Host-associated > Plants > Roots > Unclassified | place...
GTGTAACCTGCTCTTCTAGTGGCAGGTACCACTTTTGCAAATAAATTGATAATAATTTAATTTATATGATATTGCTACGTATTGCTTGCAGGCTAGGGAACTCATTTTGTAGTATATTTCTATCCTTTATTCAGTATTTGTTTATCTAGCCTGCTACCCTCCACTGTCCAGCGTACGTTCGTCCGGCATCCGACAGCATATATATATCTTCCTCTGTTCTCTGTTCCACATTTTCTCATTTAGCTATCACCTGTTCAGATATTCAGCATATTGGAGTAACTTCGTGTAATGGGATTTAAATCGACCTCTGCTCCTAGTAGTAGTGGACTGTCATGCGGTTGGTGCAAATGGTGGGCCGACAGAGGTCAGCTGGCTATGGGAGAATACGTGTCACTCCAAATCCTTCCCTATCTATCACTCTAGTTCACAGCAATTGTCTGGGGGTTGAGCGCTGATAGTTTTTTTTTTTGTTTATTTATACTCATATGCAATCTATGTAGGTCATGGTAGTGTATTTATACCAGCCATATCCCACCCGTTATTTAATCACTACTCGTAGGTGGCCTATCTAGATCATAGCAGGAATTATTTACAGTTCTTTTTGTAACTGTGGTCTACATGGTGGTGGCACCTTACCAACAACCATTTGATCTCGACCTTGAAAGCCGGGTAATGTAGGAAATTCCAAAAAGAGGATTTAAGCGTTATATCCCTGTATGCAAGGATCTGAAAACGGGATTTAGGCGTTACAACCCTGTTAGTTTGGATCTGTTAGCGTTATAATTCATGTTGCAAGTACTGAAACAACTGCTCAACATCCAGTTTACATCCAAAAGTGCCAAACTACGTGTTTCTGTAATTAGAAGAGACTTATTGATGATATATACCATACCCAGAACTTCTTTCTTATAAGTCAGGAACTTATTTGCACTTAATGTTGTACCATCGTGATTTTTGTGCAAGAATTTTTGATGTGGTGACAGGGATAATAGTTCGGTTACACACATAGTAAAAGTGTTCAACAAAAAACCTAAATGTACACTTAGACTCTGCATGAGGGATTAATTTCCCACATGCATTGCATTAGCGCCTGACTCACCACGCCTTCCATGAGCGATTAATTTCGTCATGCGCTCATACGTGCATGAGGGATTAATTTCTCTCCCGCATGACATTAGCGCGCCACGTCCGCGTAAGCTGACGCATATGCACCCATATATAGAAAAATGACTCAACGACACGTGTCGTGAGGCAATTTCACCCCTGAAGATCACGCGGCCTAGCGAACAGGTTCATGCGTGCATCATTTTCGTTAGAAATTGCATGATTTCCCCTAGGTAACGCTCTAGGGGAATCACACTTCGCGTGCCGTCGACGAAAAACGTCTATATATCCAGCTGTCTGCACCAAGTACTGAAGAGCCATCACGGCGAAAACACACTTCGATCCACCACACTCGAGTCTGTTATACAAGCAGTTCAGCACTCTTCACCAAAAATCCTCAAACATCTTAAGTTCACTCCAAACTCCCCAAGACGATAACTTCTTTCAAGATGTCCGTACGCTCCAACACCTCCGTTCGTACCGTTCACATTGTCGGTGGCACTTCGGCCACCATCGAATACGCCAACACCGCTGCCACGACCCTCGCCGCCCTCGTTGACCTTGTGCCGGCCTTCATCCGCGCGCACTTCAAGCCGATTATACATGAGCACTACTCCCTCTGGACAAAGATCAACTCGGTCTGCTCCCAGATCGCTCGCCTGAACACGCACAAGGCATCCAGCGACTTCCCCACGGAGATCCGCGGCTCCATCAAGCCGCCAACCTTCCAGTTCTCGAAAGAGGCTCGGGCCGAGGCGCTCATCCCCTAGGCACTCACGCGCTTCGTCGATACGGCGATTCTCTCGGCCCGCCAGACCATGCTGGACGGATTGCTCGTTGCCCGCAACGAGGAGTTGAAATACCTCATTTCTCTCATGGAAGATGCAAAGGTGACAGCGAAAGTCGATCACCTCTGTGGGCCAACCGTCAAACAATTGGCACGGGACAACGCGATCGAGTTGACACGGGATGGGGCGGTTGTTGAGGATGCTTCGGCAAAATCTTCGCCGCTCAAAACCGAACTCAAGTTCTTCCTAGGGCAGTACCTTACAATCGTGAGACGGTGTATCGTGCTCGCCCACATGTCTGTTGAGCGCGAGAACCTGCGGAAATTTTCCGCCCTCTCGCTCACCGATAAGGCCACCGCAGACGTCGCCATGGGGGTAACCTCTGCCGGAGACAATACCACGGTTGCACAAGTTGTCCAAGCACAACTTGCAAACTTCGCCAAGGAGTATAACTTGGACTCCCTTAAAAGTAAGTCTACCTTTATTGATTATAACCTTAAACTTAAAGAAAGTGCTAATAAAAAACTTAGAGGGAAAAACCCAACCAAAAAAGAAGGTCGGCCCGAAGTCGGCCCCGGTACCAGCGAAGAAGGGAGGCCCGAAGCCTCCCCAAAACAAAGGGAAGTGGAAGAAGAACGATCCGCCTCCGAAAGGGAAGGGAAAAGGCGTCAACAAGAAGTAGCCGCGTTGACATGGGTGGGAATTCCTTTTGAAAATTGTTCAGGGGATAGATCTTTTCATTTGTGTCGGGAGTCTGTGAGCTGGCCTCGCACTTCCCGCGCGTTGCTTCGTACCGCCATTAGGAATCGGGATTTGTTTCTCTCTGTCGGAGCCGACTCTCTAAGAGCCTTCGTCGCCAGTGATATTAAATGTGACGTTCTCGATACTGCCATCAAGTACGGGAGCGGAATCTTCAGACAGCTGGGGATTGCCCTATCGGCCAATGTAGAATTCCAACTCGCTTTCAATGGCAAGTACATTTTCCATTCCACGCCCAACCCTTTACTCGTGCTCAAAGCTTGACAAAGCTTTGGAAAAACATGGCGCTGGCGGTACATTTTCAGAAACGAGAAGTCGCAACTGTACATACGACGCTTCAACATCCCCACCAATGCTATTCCACCACCACAAGACCCGTCTTTCGAGCGTGGCCTTACCGCAGACAAGGACTTACTGTTTGAAAAAGCAGCGGCCCTAAACATTGTGTCTAAGGTTAGATTTAATCCAAATCTAAACACCATTCGCGACGAACTAACAGCGTCAAACCTGTTGGTCCTAGCGACCGATAAGAATTTGGGAATTGCTGTGGTGTTAAAAACGTGGTATATCTCCAAGTGCACGAAACAAATAACTGATACGTGTACATACGAACGCCTTCAGGACTATAATGTTATCGTCCGTGCCGCTCAGGTTGCACACTGGGTAGAATCTGCTCTCAACTCGGCCTCGAAGGTCACCGACTCCCCGGAGTTCGGCATCTTCATGAAATACCTGCTCACCAATGTGAATATGGATAATCTCTCGGTCCCGACGTTTAAAGGCCTTCCAAAGGTCCATAAACCAACGTGGACGCTTCGACCGATTATCCCCAGCCATAGCTGGATCACGGCAGGCGTGTCCAAAGTAGCAGACTACCTTCTCCAACCGGTGCTCACACTCTACCGGTGGGTCGTTAATTCAAACATCGAGGTAATAAACACCGTAAGAGATTCCAGCGCCAATCGGGCGAAAGAAACATGGATAGTCACTGGTGATGTCCAATCGTTTTATACAAACGTCCCGATCGCAGAAACTATTTCTCTGATTAAAGCCGTGGTGGCCGAGAGAATGGCGTACGAGCCCTGGAAAGTCGCATTGATCGAGATATGCCTTGTAGCGGTCATCCAAAACAATTGTTTCACGTACGGAGATGAATTCTACTGACAGATAAGTGGTATCGCGATGGGCACGAGCTGTGCGCCCGTATTCGCGAACATTTACGCTGCTCAGTTTGAACAAGATCTTGATGAATGGCGAGGAAAAGGGCTTCTTTCCTTCGTTCACTATATCGACGACATCAAGTTCATCTTCGAAGGTACAAGAGAACAACTCCAGAGCTTCATCGACTCTAGAGCCTACGGTAAACTAAAAATTACCTGGGAAATACGTTCAGCCTGGGAGAAAACACCTTTTCTCGACGTACAGTTCTTCTTCACGGAGAAGCCAGGTGTTACGGGAGTTCAAACGAAACTCTTCCGTAAGTCAATGAACAAACATCAATATATTCCATGGTCGTCTGCGCACCCAGAGTCTGTGAAACGCAGCTTTGTTAAAGCGGAACTGACCCGGTACCTGATCGTGTCGTCACAAAGATCCTACTTTGAGGAGAGTAAGGAGGCGCTGTTCATGAACCTGCGCTGGTGTGGATACCCGGCGGACAAACTTGCTGAATTTGAACTGCAAGTTAAGTACGCGGACCGCTCTTTGACGCCCTGGAATGCCTGGTAAAGATCGTCAGAGTGGGACATCCCGCTACTTATCCCTTCTAAATACAACGAGGTGTGGAATATGTTGAACCTCAGACCAGTTCTAGACGCTATGATCAATGTTTGGCAACACGACGAGGTAGAAATACCAAAGTCGTTACAAGGGCCAATAATCAAATCAATGTGCCGCTTAACGACATGCGTTATGAGGCAATTTCACCCCTGAAGATGACGCAGCCTAGCGAACAGGTTCATGCGTGCGTCATTTCCATCGGAAATTGCGTGATTTCCCCTAGGCAACGCTCAAGGGGAATCACACTTCACGCGCAGTCGACGAAAAACGTCTATATATCCAGCTGTCTGCACCAAGTACTGAAGAGCCATCATGGCGAAAACACACTTTGAACCACCACACTCGAGTCTGTTATACAAGCAGTTCAGCGCTCTTCACCAAAAATCTTCCAACATCTTAAGTTTACTCCAAACTCCCCAAGCAGAGAAATACAGCACAAAAACCATCAGGAAAGCCGTTGATGAGCGGAGGTATGAGCAATCCGCTGCCATCCGCTGAGCAATACGGCGCGTAAACTGCCGGGAAAGCTGTTGACGAGTGGAGGTATGTGCAATCCGCTGCCATACGCAGAGCAATATGGCGCACAAACCGTCATAAAAGCCGTTGACGAGAGAAAGAATGAGCGATCCGCCGCGCCATGCGGTGTGAAATACGGTGTGCAAATCGTCGTGAAAGCCATTGGTGTGTGGAGGCAGGGGCAATCCGATACCATCCGCTGAGCAATACGGGGCACAAACCGTCATGAAAGCTGTTGGCGAGCGGAAAATTGAGCAATCCACTGCCATCAGCAGAGCAATACAGCGCGCAAACCGTCGTGAAAGCCGTTGATAAGCGGAGGTGGGGGCAATCCAATACCATCCACTGAGCAATAAGACACGCATACCGTCGTGAAAGCTGTTGTTGAGCGGAAGAATGAGCAATACGCTGTTATCCACTGAGCAATTTGGCACGAAAACCATCGTGAAAGCAGTTGGCGAACGGAGGTATGAGCAATCCACTGCCATCTGCAGAGCAATACGGCGCGCAAACCGTCGTGAAAGCTGTTGGCAAGCAGAAGATCGAGCAATCCGATACCATCCACTGAGCAATATGGCGTGCAAACCGTCGAGAAAGCTGTTGGCGAACGGATGAATGAGCAATACGCTGCCATCCGCTGAGCAATACAGCACGAATACCATCATGAAAGCCATTGATGAGCGGAGGTATGAGCAATCCACTGCCATCCGGTGAGTAATACGGTGCACAAACTGTCGCGAAAGCCGTTGACGAGCGGAGGTATGTGCAATCCGCTGCCATCCGCTGCCCAATACCGTGCGCAAACCGTCGTGAAAGCTGTTGACAAGAGAAAGAATGAGCGATCCGCCACACCATCCGGGGTGCAATACGGTGTGCAATTCGTCATGAAAGCCGTTGGCCAGTGGAGGCGGGGGCAATCCGATACTATCCGCTGAGCAATACGGCGTGTAAACTGTCGTGAAAGCTGTTGGCGAGCAGAAGATTGAGCAATCCGGTGCCATCGGCAGAGCAATACGGCGTGCAAACCGTCGTGAAAGCAATTGACAAGCGGTGGTGGGGGCAATCCGATACCATCCACTGATCAATACGACGCACAAACCATCATGAAAGCTTTTGGCAAGCAGAAGAATGAGCAATACGCTGCCATCCACAGAGCAATTCAGCGCGAAAACCATCGTGAAAGCCATTGGCGAATGGAGGTATGAGCAATCTACTGCCATCCGGGGAGCAATACTGTGCGCAAACCGTCGTAAAAGCTGTCGACGAGAGGAAGAAGGAGCAATCCGGCCCCATCCCCTGAGAAATACAGCGCGAAAACCATCGTGAAAGCCATTGATGAGCAGAAGAATGAGCAATCCGCTCCCATCCTCCGAGTAAAATGGCACGCAAACCGTGAAAGCTATTGACACGCGGAAGAATGTGCAATCCACTGCCATCCGCTGAGCAATATGGCGCGCAAACCGTCATGAAAGCCATTGACGAGCGAAAGATTGTGCCATCCGATACCCTCTGCTGAGCCATACGGCAGGCGAACCGTCGTGAAAGCCGTTGACCAGCGGAAGAATGTGCAATCCGCTGCCATCCACGCAGCAATATGGTGTGCAAACCGTTGTGAAAACCATAGACGAGCGGAAGAATGAGCAATCCGCTGCCATCCGCCTAGCAATAGGGCGCGGAAACTGCCATCCGTAGAGCAATACAGCACGCAAAACGTCAGGTAAGTCGTAGACGACCGGACGAATGAGGGATCCAGCGAGCAATCTATGGTGGGTGCAATGTTAGCAAAGTTGTCGAGAAGTGGATGAAATGAGTAAACCCACGATCAAGCTGTTGCGCCATCCGTCGAGCAATAAAGCACGCAAAACATTTGGTAAGTCATTGACAAGCAGATGAATGAGTGATACAGCGAGCAATCTACGGCAGGTGCAACATGAGTAAAGTCATCGACAAGCGGATGAAAGAAGTGAACCCATGAACGAGTAATAGTGCCAGCCGCTGAGCAATAAGGTGAGCAAACTGTCATGAAAGCTGCCAACGAGTGGAGGTATAAGCAATCCACTGCAATCCGCTGAGCAATATGGCGTGCCAACCGTTGTGAAAGCCGTTTACGAGTGGAAGAATGAACAATGCGCTGCCGTCCGCTGATCTATACGGCACGCGAACAGTCGGAAAAGCCGTTGACAAGTGGAAGAATGAGCAATGCGCTGCCATCCGCTGAGCAATACGGCGCGCAAACCATTGTGAAAACTGTTGACCGAAGTAAGAATAAGCAATCCGCCGCCATCCGCTGAGCAATATGGCGCGTAAACTGTCCGGAAAGCCGTTCACGAGCGGAGATATGAGCAATCCGCTGCCATCCGCTCAGCAATACGGCGTGTAAACCCTCCTGAAAGCCATTGACAAGAGAAAGAATGAGCAATCCGCCACGCCATCCGCTGTGCAATAGGGTGCGCAATCCGTTGTGAAAACCATTAACGAGTGGAAGAATCAACAATGCGCTGCCATCCGCGGAGCAATACCGTGCGAAAACCGTCGTGAAAGCTGTTGATAAGCGGAGGTAAGAGCAATCCGCTACCATCCGCGGAGCAATACAGTGCGGAATCCGTCATGAAAGCCGTTGACAAGCCAACGAATCAGCGATCTACCTAGCTATCAGCGGAGCAATACGGCGCGAAAACCATCTTGAAAGCCATTGACGAGTGCAAGAATGAGCAATCGGCTGCCATCCACTGAGGAATACGGTACGTGAACCGGCCAGGGATAACAGACGTCGACGAGCAGAAGATTGAGCAATACAGCGAGCAATCTACAGCACGCAGAACGTTAGCAAAGTCACCGACAAGTGTAAGATATGAGTGAACCCACTGATCAGGCGACTTACCTTCCGTCGAGCCATATGGCATGGAAAGCATTTGCAAAGGCGCGTACGAGCGGAAGAGTACTCGATCCAGTGAACGATCTGGCGAGCAATACGGCTCGAAAACCGTTGTGAAAGCCGTTGACGAGAGAAAGAAGGAGCAATATGCCGCCATATGCTGAGAAATACGGCGCGCAAACCATCGTGAAAGGTGTTGACGAGTGCAAGAATGAGCAATTCGATGCCATCTGCAGGGCAATATGGTGCGCAAACCGTCGTGAAAGCCGTTGAACAGTGGAAGAATGAGCAATACGCTTCCATCCACTGAGCAATAGGGCACGAAAACCGTCATGAAAGCCGTTGACGAGAGAAAGAATGCGCAATCCGCTGCCATATGCTCAGCAACATGGTGCGCAAACCGTCGTGAAAGCCATTGACGATCTGAAGAATGTGCAATCCACTGCCATCCGCTGAGCAATACGACGTGCAAAACGTCGTGAAAGCTGTTGGCGAGCAGAAGAATGAGCAATACTCTGCCATCCACTGAGCAATTCAGTGCAAAAACCATCGTGAAAACCATTGGCGAACGTAGGTGTGAGCAATAAGCTGCCATCCGCTGAGCAATAGGGTGCGAAAACCATCATGAAAGCCTTTGATGAGAGAAAGAATGAGCAATCCGCTGTCATCCGCTATCAAATGCGGCGCGTAAACCGTCGTGAAAGCCATTGATGAGTGGAAGTATGAGCAATCTGCTGCCGGAGCAAAACGGCGTGCAATCTGTCTTGAAAGCCCTTGATGAGCAGTAGTATTAGCAATCGGCTGCCATCCGCTGAGGAATACGGCACGCAAACCATCTTGAAAGCCGTTGACAAGAGAATGAATGAGCAATCCGCTGCCATCCGCTGAAAAATACAGAGCAAAAACCGCAGTGAAATCCATTGACGAGTGCAAGAATGAGTAAACTCCTGCCATCTGCTGAGGAATATGGTATGCGAACCGGCCGGTGATAATTGACGTCGACGAGTGGAAGAATGAGAGATACGGCGAGCAATCTACAACGCATAGAACATTAGCAAAGTCATCGACAAGCGGAAGATATGAGTGAACCTACCAGTGAGCCGACTTACCTTCCGTTGAGCCATGTGGCACCCAAACAGTTGGGAAAGCCACCGACGAGCGGAAAAAAAATCGATCTAGCGAGCAACTCCGCCCAGCAATGTGGCCTGCAAACTGTCGTGAAAGACTTCGACGAGCGCAAGAATCGATCCGCCTAGCCATCCTTCAAACATGATGGCATGCAAACCGTCATGAAAGCAGTTGACGAGCGAACGAATAAACGATTCGGCGAGCCTGCTGCAGCACATGATATCGTAAGCAAATTCATTGACAAGAGGATGAAATGAGTGAACCCACGAACGAGACGACGTTTCATCCGACGAGCAATACGGTGCGTGAACCGTCGATGTGCGGAAGTAATGTGCGATCCATCGCGAAAAATGGCGTGCAAAGCCTTGTGCAAGCCCGTTGCGAGTTCATCAGTCGGGTCCTGATCGTTTCATTTCATCATTTTGTTCAATTGATTTGGCTTGTACTAAGTACGTGACAATATCGCGCAGATTTGTTACGCAATATTTTCACATGCTTATAGTTCTCGTAGGTCAATCCGTGCCAAGGCGCTAGCTACAGCGGCAGCAGGATTGGCACTGCCGCCACAGTGGTTAGGGTTTCCAGAAATCATTCTCACCATGGCGCTAGCTACAGCGGTGGCAGGCTTGGCATTGACGCCGCAGTGGTTAGGAACTCCCAAGGTCATTCTCGCCATGGTGCTACCTACAGCGGCGGCTGGCTTGGCATTGCCGCCACAGTGATTAGGGTTTCCAGAGGTCATTCTCGCCATGGCGCTACCTACAGCGGCGTCAGGCTTGACATTGCCGCCGTAATGGTTAGGGTTGCAGGCAGGAATTAACTGGTGTGTGGAGAAGTTTTGCAGCTAGCAAGATGGCTAGACCGTCGACGAGCAGGAGTAAGGAGCTATCCGGAGAGCCATCCGCCGCGTAAAATGGTACGCAAACCGGCGGGAGAAAATAGCCGTCAATGAGCTAAAGAAGGGGCGATCCTCAGAGCTATCAACGGAGCAATCCGGCATGTAAACCCTCGTGAAAGCCGCTGACGAGCGAAGGAATGAGCGATACAGCGAGCAATCTATGGCCCGTAGAAAGTTAGGAAAGTCATCAACAAGTGCAAGAAATGAGTGAACCCACTACTGAGCAGTAATGCCATCTGCCTAGCCATTCGCGGAGCTATACAGCGCACAAATCGTTGTGAAACCTCTTGACAAGTGGATGAATGAGCAATCTGCTGCCATCAGCTGAGCAATTCGGCGTGCAAACCGTTGTGAAAGCCTTAGACGAGCGGAAGTATGAGCAATGCACTGCAATCCACTGAGCAATACGGTGCGCAATCCATCGTGAAAGCCTTTGACAAACTGAAGTATGCGCAATGTGCTACCATCCGCAGAGTAAAACGGCGCGCAATCCGTCGTGAAAGGATTTGACCAGCGAAAGTATGAGCAATCCGCTGACATCCGCTGAGCAATACAGCGTGTAAACTGTCGGAAAACCCGTTGATGAGAGGAAGAAGGAGCAATGCACTGCGCTCCGGTGAGCAATACGGCATGCAATCCGTTGTGAAAGGCTTTGATGAGCGGAGGTATGAGCAATCCACTGCCATCCACAGAGCAATACGGTGTGCAAACCGTCATGAAAGCTGTTGACGAGTGCAAGAATCAGGAATGCGCTACCATCTGCTGAGCAATACGGCGCGAAAACCGTCATGAAAGACATTGACGAGTGCAAGTTTGAGCAATGCGCTGCAATCCGCTTAGCAATACAGCGCGCAACCAGTCGTGAAAGCCATTCACGAGAGAAAGAATGAGCAATCCGCCGCCATCCGCTGAGAAATACGGTGCGAAAACCGTCGTGAAAGCCATTGACAAGTGCAAGAATGAGCAATCCGCTGCCATCCACTGCCATCCGCTGAGCAATACAGCATGCCATTCGTCGTGAAAGCCGTTGATCAGCGGAAGGTAGGGCGATCTACAGCGACATTCGCGAAGCAATGCGGCATGCCAACCGTCGTGAAAGCAGTTCACGATCGGAAGATCGAGCGATACCACGTGCAATCTACCGTGCGTGGAACATTAGCAAAGTCATCAACAGGCGGAGGCGATGGGTGACCCCACGAGCCGACAGTAGTGCCAGCCATCGAGCCATACGGCACATGAACTGTTGGGTAAGCCGTCGACGAGCACAAGAAAAACCGCTCCTGCGAGCCATCCGTCAAGCAATACGGCATGCAAGCCGTCGTGAAAGTCATTGATGAGCGAAGAAATCAACTATTCGGTGAGCAATCTACGGCGTGTCTTAGGTTAGCAAAGAGATCCACAAGTGTAGGCGATGGGTGAGCCCACGAACCGGCAGTAGTGCCAGCCATCGAGCAATACAGTACACGAACCGTTGGGTAAGCCGTCGACGAGCAGAAGAAAAACCGATCCAGTGAGCCACCTGTCAAGCAATATGGCATGCAAACCGTCGTGAAACCTGTCGAAAAGCAAAAGAAGGAGCGTTCTGGCAAGCAATGCAGCGTACGAAGTGTTAGTAACACCGACTACTAGTAAAAGATTGAGCAATTCCTGCATCGGCGGCAGGCTTGGTGTTGCTGCCGCAGTGGTTAGGGTTTCCAGCGGTCATTCCTGCCATGGCGCTACCTACGGCGGCGGCAGGCTTGGCATTTAATACTGTTGAATGGCAGCGTATTGCTGATTCTTCCACTCGTCACCGGCTTTCACGACGGTTTGCGCGCTGTTTTGTCCAGCGGATGGCATCGGATTGCTCATTCTTGCACTTGTCAACAGCTTTTACGACGGTTTGCACGCCATATTTCTCAGAGTATGGTGGCGCATTGCTCATTCTTTCACTCGTCAATGGCTTTCATGACGGTTTGCGCGCCATATTGCTTAGCGGATTGCAGTGCATTGGTCATACTTCTGCTCGTCAACGGCTTTCACAACGGTTTGCGCGCCGTATTGCTTAGCGGATGACAGCGGATTGCTCATACTTCCACTTGTCAAAGCCTTTCATGACGGATTGCGTGCCGTATTGCTCAGCGGAAGGCAGCGCATTGCTCATATTTCAGTTCATCAAAGGCATTCACGACGGATTGTGCACCGTATTACTCAGCAGATTTCAGCGCATTGCTGATACTTCCGCTTGTCAACAGCTTTCACAAAGGTTTGCGCGCCCTATTGCTCTGCGGATGGCAGCGGATTGCTCATTCTTCTGCTCGTTAACAGGTTTCACAATGATTTGCGCGCTGTATTTCTCGGCGAATGGCTCTACGGATGGCATTACTGCGCGGTAGTGGGTTCACTCATTTCTTCCGCTTGTCAATGACATTCCTAACGTTCTACGTGCCGTGGATTGCTCTCCGTATCGCTCATTGCTTCGCTCGTCAGCGGCTTCCACAAGGGTTTACATGCCGGATTGCTCCGCGGAAAGCTCGGTGAATCGCCCCTTCTTCGTCTTGTTGACGGCTATTTTCTCACGCCGGTTCGTGTACCGTATTCCTCAGCGGATGGCAGCGGATTTCTCATTCTTTCTCTCGTCAACGGGTTTCACAACGGTTTTGGCACCGTATTTCTCTGTGGGTGGCGGCCGATTGCTCATTCTTTCTCTTGTCAATGGCTTTCACGACGGTTTGCGCGCCGTATTGCTAAGCGGATTGCAGCGCATTGCTCATACTTCCACTTGTCAACGGCTTTCAAAACGGTTTGCATGCCGTATTGCTCAGCGGATGGCAGCAGATTGCTCATACTTCTGCATGTCAAAGGCTTTCACGACAAATTGTTCTCCATATTGCTCCACCAGCGGATTGCTCATACTTCCGCTCGTCAATGGCTTTCACGACGGTTTGCGCGCCGTATTTCACAGTAGATGGTAGCGGATTGCTCATTCTTTCTTTTGTCAACGGCTTTCACGACGGTCTGCGCACCATATTGCTCAACAGATGGCAGCACATTGCTCATTCTTCCGCTTGTCAACGGCTTTCACGACGGTTTTCGGGCTGTATTGCTACGCGGATGGCAGTCGATTGCTCATTCTTCCACTTGTCAACGGCTTTCACGACGGTTTGCACGCCGTATTGCCCTGCAGATGGCAGCGGATTACTCATTTTTGCACTCGTTGATGGCTTTCACGGCGGTTTGCGTGCCGTATTTCTCAGCGGATGGCAGCAGGTTGTTCCTTCTTTCTCTCGTCAATGGCTTTCACGACGGTTTTCGCACCGTATTACTCTGCGGATGGCAGCAGATTGCTCATTCCTCTGCTCGTCGACTTTCACGATCGTTTGCGCGCCATATTGCTCGTCAGATAACTCGTTGGATCGATTATTCTTCCGCTTGTATACGGCTTTGCCAACTGTTTGCATGCCATATGTCTCGACGGAAGGTAAGTCGGCTCATCTGTGGGTTCACTCATATCTTCCGCTTGTCAATTACTTTGCTAACATTCTATGTGCCGTAGATTGCTCGCCGTATCGTTCATTCTTCAGCTCGTCGACGTCTGGTATCCCGGGCCAGTTCGCGTACCGTATTCCTCAGTGTATGGGAGCCGATTGCTCATTCTTGCACTCATCAACGGCTTTCATGATGCTTTTCGCGCCATATTGCACAGCAGATGGCTAGGCAGATCGCTCATTCATTTGCTCGTCAATGGCTTTCACGACAGATTCCGCACCGTATTGCTTCGCGGATGGCAGCCGATTGCTCATACCTCCGCTCGTCAACGCCTTTTACAACGGTTAGCGCGCCGTATTGCTCTGCAGATGGCAGCAGATTGCTCATATTTCCGCGAGTCAAAGGCTTTCACGATGGATTGCGTGCCGTATTGTTCCGGTAGCGGATTGCTGATACTTCCGCTCGTCAACGGCTTTCACGACGGTTTGCACGCCATATTTCACAGCAGATGGCAGCGGATTGCTCATTCTTTTTCTCGTCAATGGCTTTCATGACAGTTTGCGCGCCATATTGCTCAGCGGATGGCAGCGCATTGCTCATACTTCCTCTCGTCAACGGCTTACACGATGGTTTTCGCACCGTAATGCTCCGCGGATGGCAGCGAATTGCTCATTCTTGCAATCGTCGACGGTTTTCACGATGGCTTGCGCACCGTCTTTCTCAGCGGATGGCGGTGGATTGCTCATTCTTTCTCTCGTCAATGGCTTTAACGATGGTTTTCGTGCGGTATTGCTCCGCGGATGGCAGAGGATTGCTCATTCTCCCACTCATCGACTATCACAACTGTTTGCGTGCCATAATGCTCGTCGGATCGCTCGCTGGATCGATTATTCTTCCGCTCATACGCGGCTTTGCCAACCGTTTGCATGCCGTATGGCTTGACGGAAGGTAAGTCGGCTCATCTGTGGGTTCACTCATATCTTCCGTTTGTCGATGACTTTGCTAACAGTTTATACGCCGTAGATTGCTCGCCGTATCCCTCATTCTTTCACTCGTTGACATCTGTTATCCCCGGCCCGTTCGTGTACTGTATTCCTCGGTGGATGGCAGCTGATTGCTCATTCTTGCCATTTCCAATGGCTTTCAGGATGGTTTTTGCACTGTATTGCTCTGTCGACGGCTAGGCAGATCCCTCATTCGTTCACTTATCAACAGCTTTCATGCGGGATTGCGCGCTGTATTGCACAGTGGATGGCAGTCGATTGCGCATTCTTCCATTCGTCAACGGTTTTCACGATGGATTGCCAGCCGTATTATACAGCAGCTGGTGCAGCGGATTGCTCATTCGTTCACTCATCAACGGCTTTCACAACGGTTTGCGTGCCGTATTGCTCAGCGGATGGCAGCGGATTGCACAAACTTCCGCTCGTGAATGGCTTTCACGACGGTTTGCGTACCACATTTCTCAGCAGATGGTGGCAGATTGCTCATTCATTCTCTCGTCAATGGCTTTCATGACGGTTTGTGCGCCGTATTGCTCAGCGGATGGCAGTGGATTGCTCGTACTTTCACTCGTCAACGGCTTTCACAACGGATTGCATACCGTATTGCTCCGTGGATGGCAGTGGATTGCTTGAACTTTCGCTCGTCAATGGCTTTCACGACGGATTGCGTGCCATATTGCTCCGCGGATGGCAGCAGATTGCTCATACCTCCGCTCGTCAACCACTTGCATGATGGTTTGGATGCCGTATGGCTCAGATTATGGCAGTGGGTTGCTCCTACCTCTGCTTGTCAATGGCTTTCACGACGGTTTGCACCCCGTATTGCCCAGTGGATGGTAGCGGATTGCTCATTCTTTCGCTCGTCAATGGCTTTTCCGACAGTTTGCGCGCCGTATTGCACAGTGAATGGTAGCAGATTCTTTTTACTTCCGGTCGTCAACCGCTTTCACGACGGTTCGCACGCCGTATTGCTCAGTGCATGGCAGCGGATTGCTGATATCTCCACTCGTCAATGTCTTTCCCGACGGTTCGTGCGCCGTATTGCTCAGCGGATGGCGGCCGATTGCACATTCTTTCTCTCGTCAACGGCTTTCACGACGGTTTGCGCGCCATATTGCTCCGCGGATGGCAGCCCATTGCTCATTCTTCCTCTCGTCAACAGCTTTTCCGATGGTTTGCGTACCGTATTGCTCAGCGGTTGCCAGCGCATTGCTTATACCTCCACTCGTTAATGGCATTTCTGACGGTTCGCACACCGTATTGCTCAGCGGATGGCAGCGCAGTGCTCATTCTTTTTCTCGTCAACGGCTTTTCTGACGGTTTGCACGCCATATTGCTCCACGGATGGCAGGACATTGCTCATTGTTCCACTCGTCAACGTCTTTCCTGACGGTTCACACGCCGTATTGCTCAGCGGATGGTGGCTGATTGCACATTCTTTCTCTTGTCTACAGCTTTCACGACGGTTTGCGCCCCGTATTGCTCTGCGGATGGCAGCGTATTGCTCATTGTTCCGCTCGTCAATGGCTTTCCTGACAGTTCGTGCGCCGTTTTACTCAGCGGTTGGCAGCGCATTGCTTTTTCGTCCACTCGTTAACGGCATTTCCGGCAGTTCACTCACCATATTGCTCAGTAGATGGCAGCGCATGGCTCATTCTTTATCTCGTCAACGGCTTTTCCGGCGGTTTCAGCGCCGTATTTCTCCTCGGATGGCAGTGCATTGCTCGTTCTTCCGCTCGTCAATGGCTTTCCCAACGGTTCGTGCGCCGTATTGCGGAGTTGATTGCAGCGGATTGCTCATACCTCCGCTCGTTCATGGCTTTTCCGACCATTTGCGTGCCGTATTGCTCAGTGGATGGCAGCAGTTTGCTCATTCTTCCGCTCGTTAACAGCTTTCACGATGGTTTGCGCACCGAAGTGATTGACGTATGACTCTATATCTGCTTCGTGGGTTCATTCAATTCTTCCGCTGGTCGATGGCATTGCTAACGTTACAGACACCGAAGATTGGTTGCTGTATCACTCATCACTTCGCTCATCGATGGCTTTCACGACGGTTTGCTCACCTAATTGCTCAGCGGCTGGCATTATTACTCGTTCGTGGGTTCACTCCTTTCATCCGCTGGTTGATGACTTCGCTAACGTTGCACCTGCCATAGATTGCTCGCCGTATCGCTCATTCTTCTACTTGTCTACAACTTACCTGACGTTTTGCGTGCTGTATTGCTCCACAGATGGCACAACAGCTTGATCGTGGGTTTCCTCATTTCATCCATTTGTCGACCACTTCGCTAGGATTGCACCCGCGGTAGATTGCTCGCCGTATATCTCGTTCTTCCGGTCGTCTACGACTTACCCGACGTTTTGCGTGCTGTAGTGCTGGACGGTTGCAGTTTCTGCACTGCATTACTAGGCGGATGGCAGCAGATTGCACATTCTTCCGCTCATCAACGGCTTTAACGACAGTATGCGCACCGTATTGCAGAGCAGATGGCAGCGGATTGCTCATTCTTCCGCTCGTCAACGACTTTCACGACGGTTTGCGCACCGTATTGCTGAGTGGATAGCAGCGGATTGCTCATTCTTCCTCTCGTCAACGGCTTTCACAACGGTTTGTGCACCGTATTGCTGAGCGGATGGCAGCGGATTGCTCATTCTCCCGCTCGCCAATGGCTTTCACGACGGTTTGCACACAGTATTGCTCAGCGGATGGCCGCGGATTGCTCATTCTTACACTCGTCAATGGCTTTCAAGACGCTTCACGCGCCATAAGGCTCACCAGATAGTATCGGATTGATCATACTTCCGCTCGTCAATGGCTTTCACGATAGTTTGACCGCCATATTGCTCTGCGGATGGTAGCGGCTTGCTCATTCTTCCGCTTGTCAACGGCATTCGCGGTTTGCGCGCCGTTTTGCACAGTTAATGGTAGCAGATTCCTCTTACTTCCGGTCATCAATGGCTTTCACTACGGTTTGCGCGCCTTTTTGCTCTGTGGATGGCAGCGGATTGCTCATTCTTCCACTCGTCTACGGCTTTCACAATTTGTGTTCTGTTTTGCACCAGGAATGGCAGCGGATTGCTCATTTTTGCGCTCAACAATGGCTTTCCTGACGGTTTGCGCAGCGCTTTCCTCAGCGGATGGCAGTGCATTGCTTGTTCTTCCACTCGTCACTGGCTATCCCGGTTTGCACTCTGTATTGCTCCACGGATGGTAACGGATTCCTCTTTCTTCCGCTCGTCAACAGCCTTCACTGTTAGGGCGCTGTTTTGCTCACCAAATGATAGCGCATTGCTCATACTTCCATTCGTCAACAGCTTTCACGGCTTGCGCACCGTGTTTCCCAACAGATAGCAGCGGATTGCTCGTTCTTCCACTCGTCAACGGCTTTCACGAAGGTTTGCGTGCTGTATTGCTCTGTGGATGGTAGCGGATTGCTCATACTTCCGCTCGTCAAAGGCTTTCACCACGGTTTGCGCGCCATACTGCTCAGCGGATGGCAGCGGATTGCTCATTCTTCCACTCGTCAGTGGATTGCTCATATCTCCCCTTGTCAACGGCTTTCATGACGGTTCGCGCGCCGTATTGCTCAGTGGATGGCAGCGGATTGCTCATACTTGCGCTGGTCAAAGTCTTTCACGGTTTGCACACCGAATTGCTCAATGGATGGCAGCAGATTACTCATCCCACCACTCGTCAACGGCTTTCCCTATGGTTCGCGCGCCGTATTGCTCAGCGGGTGGCAACTGATTGTTCATATTCCGCTCGAGGGTGACAAACGGCATCCATGAAGCAGTATCGGGGGCCATATAAGTCAAAGCAACACTGGACGTATCGACTCCAATGGCTTTCAAGACGGATTGCGCACCGTACCGCTCAGCATATGGGAGCTAGTTGCTCGTTCTTCCGCTCGTCAATGGCTTTCCTGACCATTCGTGTGACATATTCACAAGCGGATGGCAGCACATTGCTCGTTGTTCCACTCGTGAATGGCTTTGACAATGGTTTACATGCCGTATTGCTCCGCGGATGGCAGCGCATTGCGCTTCCTTCCTTACAATCGTCAACGGCTTTCACGGCGGTTTACACACTGTATTGGTCAGCGGATAGCAGCAGTTTGCTTGTTCTCTTGCTCGTCAATGGCTTTCACTGTTTGCACGCCGTTTTGTTAAGCGGAAGACAGCGCCTTGCTCATTCTTCTTCTTGTTACCAGCTTTCACATTTTGCACACTGTTGTACTCAATGGATGGCAGCACATTCCTATATCTTACGCTCGTCAACAGCTTTACCTGTTTCCGCACTGTTTTGCTCAGCTGATAGCAGTGGATTGCTTATTCTTCCGCTCATCAACGGCTTTCACGGTTAGCGCACCGTTTTGCTCAGCGGATGGCTGCAGATTACTCATTCTTCCGCTTGTCAATAGCTTTCAGAACGGTTTCTGTGCTGTGTTACCCAGCAGATGGCGGCAGCTTGCCAGTTCTCTTAGTTGTCAATGGCTTCCACGGTTTGCGTGCTGTTTTGCTCCGCGGATAAAAGCGCATCGCTTACTCTTCTGTTCGACAATGGCTTTCACTAGGGTTTACCTGCCAAGTCGCCCGGTAGATGGCAGCGTGTTGCTCATTCTTCCACTAGTTAACAGCTTTCATGGTTTACCCACCATTTTGCGCTGCGGATGGCAGCCGATTGCTTATTCTTCCACCCGTCAATGGCTTTCACAACGGTTTGTGTGCAGTATTGCTTGGCGGCTGGCAGCAAATTGCTGATAATTCCTCTTGTCAACAGCTTTCACTACATTTGGGCGCCATATTGCTCCGCGGATGGCACCGTCATGCTGATTCTTCCACTCGTCGACTGCTTTCACGACGGTTGCGTGCCGTATTACTCTCCAGATGGCACCGTGTTGCTCCTTCTTCCGCTGGTTAACGGCTTTCCTGACGTTTCGCGTGCTGCATTTCTCAGCGGATGGTAGCGTATTGCTCGTTCTGCCACTTGTCTACGGTTTTCACGGTTTGCGTGCTGTATTGCTCAGTGGAGGGCAGAGGATTGCTCATTCTTCCCGTCGTCCACGGCTTACAAGATGGTTTCCAAGCAGTATTGTTCATTCTTCCTGTCGTCTACGACTTTCCCGACCTTTCGTGTCTGGTATTACTCAACCGATGGCAGCGCATTGCTTGTTCTTCCACTCGCCAATGGGTTTCACAGTTTGCGTGCCATATTGGTTAGCGGATGGTGGCAGCTTGCTCATTCTTCCATTCGTCAACGGGTTTCATCATGGTTTGCATGCAGTATTGCTCCGCAGCTGGCAGCAGATTGCTTATACTTCTGCTCATCAACGGATTTCACGACAGTTGCGTGCCATATTGCTCTGCGGATGGCACCATGTTGCTCGTACTTGCACTCGCCGACAGCTTTTACGGTTTGTGCGCCGCATTGCTCAGAGGACGGTAGCGGATTGTGCATTCTTTCATTTGTCAACTGCTTTCCCAACGCTTTTCTTGGCGTATTGCTCAGCAGATGGTAGCATGTTGCTCATTCTTTCACTCATGAACAGCTTTCATGACTGATTGCGTGCTGTATTGCTCAGCCAATGGCAGTGCATTGCTGATTCTTTCGCTCATTGATGGCTTTCACGACAATTCGCATACCATACTCCTTCGCGGATGGCAACGCATCGCGCTTTTTTCCGCTCGTCAACGGCGTTCACAGTTTCGGGACCATTTTGCTCTGCAGATGGCATCGCATTCCTTATTCTTCCGCTCGTCAACAGGTATCACATCAGTTTGCACTCCATATTTTTCTCAGGATGGCAGCCCATTGCTCATTCTTCCACTCGTCAAAGGCTTTTCAGACAATTCACTCCCCTATTGCTTGGATGGCAGCGAATTCCTCGTTCTTCAGCTCCCCAATAGCTTTCACAACGGTTTGTATGTCTTATTGAGCAGCGGATGGCAGCGTATTGCTCATTCTTTCAGTCGTCAATATCTTTCCCGCCAGTTTGCGTGCTGTCTTGCTCAGTGGATGTTAGCGCATTGCTGGTTCTTTCGCTCGTGGATGGTTTCCAGTGTTAACGCACCGTAATTCTTGTCAAAAGGTATCCCAATGGTTTGCACGCCGCCATGCTCGTCGAATATTGCAATGGATGGCTCAATACTTCCAATTGTAAATGGCTATCCCATCAGATTATGTGTAGCACTGCTGGTTGAATAGTGCATGTGACGGTGTAAACTTTCAACATGTGGCAATATGTCGGAAAAACAAAATATTTGAACTCCAACTGATGACTAAAGTTTGCGTTACACAAGAGAGGCAAAAAAAAATGCGAGGGTCTTGTGTAACCTAAGTTACTACTATGTTCAATCAGAACAGTTTTAACTCCGCAATACTTGTTGATAGCTATCACATCGGTTTACGGGCCTCAATACCTATCGAATAGTGCATCGGATGACTCAACCCTTCTGATTGTCAACAGCTGTCCCAACTGTTTGTGCGCAGCAATACTTGTCGATGGCTATCCCATATAATTACCCACTGCAATAATTGTCAACAGCTATTCCAATCGTTTGCACGCCGTAATGCTTGTCGAATAGAGCATTAGATCGATCATTGCTTTCGCTCGTCGACTGCTATCCTGTTGGTTTACATGTGGCAATGCTCGTCGAATAGCACATTGGATGCTGCATCGCTTCCGCTTGTCAAGAGCTATCATAACTATTGGCCCGCAGTAATACTTGTCGACGGCTATCCCATCGGTTTGCGGGCTGCAATACTTGTAAACGGCTATTCCAACAGTTTACGTGCCGCAATACTTGTCAACGGCTATCCCATCAGATTGTGTGCTGCAATACTTGTCGACAGCTATCTCAACGGTTTGCACACCTCAACTCTCGTCGAATAGTTCATCTCATCGCACAACGCTTCCGCTCGTCGACAACTATCCCATCAGTTTACACGCCATAATGCTCCTTAAATAGTATATCAGATGGTATTAACTTTCAACATGTAGGAAATATGTCGGAAAAACCAAATATTTGACCTCCAACGGATGAACCAAGTTTGCGTTACACAAGATAGAAAAAATGCGAGTGTCTTGTGAAACCTAAGTTGCTACTTTAGTTGTGTAACTTAAGTTACTATTTGCCCGCAGGAACAGGTGTCGAATAGTGTATAGGATGGCTCCATGATTGCACTCGTCGACGACAATCCCGTCGGTTTGTCTGCTGCAATACTTGTCGACAGCTATCCCAATGGTTTGCGTGCTGCAATACCTGTCAATAGCTATCCCAACGTTTTGGGCACCGCAATACTTGTCAATGGCTATCCCAACGTTTTGGGCACCGCAATGCTCGTCTAATAGCGCACAGGATCGCTCATTGCTTTTGCTTATCGAGGGCTATACTGGCGGTTTACACACCACAATGCTTGTCCAATAGCACGTCGGATCAAGCTTCAATTCCCCTTTTCGACAGCAATCCCAAGTATTTGCAGGCCGCAATACTTGTTGATGGCTATCCCGTCGGTTTGCAGGCGGCAATACTTGTCAATGGCTATCCCAACAGTTTGGGCACTGCAATACTAGTCGACACCTATCCCAACGGTTTACACGCCGTAATACTTGTCAACAGCTATTCCAAAGTTTTACAAGATGCAACGCACGTCAAATAGTGCATCGGATTGCTTATCGCCTAGGCTCGTCGACGGCTATCCCGTTGCTTGATACGCCACAATACTCGTCAAATAGTGCCTTGGATGGTGTAAACTTTCAACTTGTAGGAAATATGTCGGAAAAACCAAATATTTCAACTCCAATGGATGACTAAAGCTTGGGTTACAGAAGAGAGTCAGAAAAAATGTGAGTGTCTTGTGTAACCTAAGTTACTACTTTACATGTGTAAACTATGTTACTACTATGTTGAATCAAAATAGTTTGCGCGCAGCAACGCCTGTCGAATTGCGTATCGGATGGCTCAATACTTCCGCTCGTCGACGGCAATCCCGTCGGTTTGCATGCCACAATAGTTGTCGATGGCTATCCCAAAATAGTTTCGGCGCCGCAATACTTTTCGACGGCTATCCCAAGGTTTTGAGCGTCTCAACGCTCGTCAAATAGAATGTCGGATTGCTCTTCGCTTCTGCCTGTCGACGGATATCCCGTCGGTTTATGTGCCGCAATGCTTGTCGAATAGCACGTCGGATAGCTCATCCATTCCACTTGTTGACAGATTTCCTGTCAGTTTGCGTGCTGAAATACTTGTCAAAGGCTATCCCAATAATTTTCACGCTGCAATACTTGTCAACGGCTATCCCTACGGTTTGCATGCCGCGACGCTCATCAAACAGCACATCGGATTGGTGATCACTGCTGCTTGTCCACGACTATTCCATCGAATTACGTACTGCAATGCTTGTCAAATAATATGTCGGATGGCGCATTGCTTCTGCTTGTCAATGGCTATCCTGTCGGTTTGCACGCTGCAATACTTGTCGAATAGCGCATTAGATAGCGTATTGCTTCCGCTAGTCACCGGGTATCCCGTTGGTTTATGCGCTGCAATGCTTGTCGAATAGCACGTCAGATGGCTCATTCCTTCCACTCATCGAGAGCTATCGTGTCGGTTTAGATGCCGCAATACTTGTCGGCTGCTATCCCAGTGGTTTGCACGCCGTAACGCTTGTCGAATAGCACATCGGATCGCTGATCGCTTCCACTCGTCAAACGCTATCCTGTCGGTTTAGGCACTGTAATGCTTGTCGAATAGCGCGTCGGATGGTGCATCACTTCTGCTTGCCGACAGCTATCCCAATGGTTTGCACGCCACAGTTCTTGTCGAATAGCACGTCAGATAGCTCATAGCTTCCGCTTGTTAATGGCAATCCTGTCCAATTGCGCGCCTCAATAATTGGCGACGGCTATCCCAACAGTTAGCGTGCCACAATACTCATCGAATAGCACGTCGGATCGCTTACCGCTTCCGCATGTTCACGGCTATCCCTACAGTTTATGCACGGCAATTGATTAATGGCACCTCGGATCACTCATCGACGGGTATCACATTGGTTTGCTTGCCGCAATGCTCATTGAATAGCAAGTCAGAACGCTCATCCCTTCCACTTGTCAACGGCTATCGCAATGGCTTGCTTACCGCAATTATTGTTGAAGATCACGTCGGATTACTTATTACTTCCACTCCTTGACGGATATCAACAGTTTGCATGCCGCCATGCTCATGGAATAGTGTGGCGGATCGCTCATCGCTTCCTCTCATCGACGGCTATTCCAATGGTTTGCGCTCCTCAATTATCGTCGAATAGCATGTCGGAGCGCTAATCGCTTGCTCTGATTGATGGCTATAACAACGGTTAGTGTGCCGTAATACATGTCGACGTCTATTCCAACGGTTTGCGCGCCGCTGTTGTCATTGAATGGCTACTTGTATACCACATTTCTCCTGCTTGCAAACAGCTTTCCTACTGGCTATGTAATCCGATTGAATGTAGTTATGAATGATAATTGTTGCAATATCTCACTCGTTGCTTAGTCACGGCAGGCATGGGCCTACCCCTATATTCTCCTTTCTCTCGAGGCTTCAGCCTTACTTAGACAATACACACGTTCATCACTTTCAACAGGTTATGA
>Ga0307516_10002605_pt1 | contig 23948 bp, 41 predicted proteins | sample 19_EM_MG_FD_203310 | JGI IMG/M metagenome (GOLD analysis project Ga0307516, IMG submission 203310) | Populus trichocarpa ectomycorrhiza microbial communities from riparian zone in the Pacific Northwest, United States - 19_EM | ecosystem: Host-associated > Plants > Roots > Unclassified | place...
GAATTCGTTCCCATCCGCAGATTATCGCCGTCTCGAGATCCCGCCTATTGCGTCCGCGATTGACTGGTCCGTGAGTCAAGATCCGCCACCGCGTCTCATCACGCTCATCATGACGACCGAGCAAGTTTGCGACTATCTCGAGAAGCAGCTCTTCATCGAGAACACCGTCGTTCGTGAATCCAAATCCCGTGAAAATGCCCACCGACGAACTTGACAGGTCACCTACCGACTCTTGAGCCGCGAGCTGGCCATCCATGTGAACGACGCGAGATTGTGCGCCCATCCACGGAACAAACCGCGTTCTATCACTGAATTCGGCCATCTAGGGAGCTCCAGAAGTACAGGAGCATGAGGAAGGACGTCCATGCCACGTACATCATGATAGGAACCCCACCGTCAAGATACGGCTTCGACAGCGACGACCCCCTCATGGAGATCGACGAAGAGGCGGTCAGGAGATGGGAGGAGAACACGGGTGGTGAGGCGGTCCAGGAGCGACTGATGCTGCTCGTTTCCGAGGACGAACTAGAAGGTGTGTCATATGCCGTTCCGACCCCCGATCTGCTAACGATACCGTATGCGACAGATTCGAAATCCCAGTTTTACATCATCGATTCCATAGACGTCTACAGCCTATCGGCGGTCTACCTTATCGTGCGCTCCCCTACCCCTTTGCATCCGGAACTATCGCTAAGTGGATCGATCTACCCTGGTAGGATCCTGACCTGGTATGCAAAGAACAAGACAGGGTTCGGGAACTCGATACCCAAGATAAGACCGGAGAGTTGGCCAAGAAAGTAGGTCGAGTCATCAGTCGCAGCGTGAAAAAGGTGTGTCAAGTTTAGAATGGATTCTACGGCATTGTCTGACGCCCCTGGTTCTCAGAGGAAACCGTCCAAACGTAGCCTGAAGGGCAAGGGGAAATTAGGAGCCGCATCGACTATCTCAAAGCAGCCCACCCTCAAGAAAGCTCCCACCGTAAAGAAAGATCCTACGGTCAAGAAGGATTCGACCGTCAAGGCGGAGCCAACGAAAACGGGCAAGGAATTGACGGAGAGGCCAAAGGCTCCCATCGAGAAGAAGCCGACCAAGGCCGGTCAACTCGACTGGAGTAAAGCCAAGCCCAAGGCGGAGAAGGAGAAAGAGAAAGCCGACGAGCTGAAAGCTAGGGCGGAGAAGGAAGCCAAAAAAGCCAAAGTGAACAGGGAGAAAGATAGAGAAGATAAGGAGAAGGAAAAGGAAAACCCGAAGGAGAAGCAGGTGGAGGAGAAACCTGTGGAGACTCTTAAAGTGATCGCCATTTTCACGCACGCCCCTACACGACAAACTAACATGACTTGCAGAGAGGCGTGAAACGAAAGACCAGAGCCATCGAGGTATCGGACTCTGAGCAATCGGCAAACCCTCCTTCCCCAGATCCTCCCAAGGGTGCTAGGCTCAAAGGAAGGGTCATTGTTTCAGATGACGAAGAATCTGGTGAATCTGAGCCTCGCAAGGGTAAGGGCAAAGCCAGCGCACAAAGCTCGGACATCGAGGAACTCGGGCGGAGCGTCCGAGCTATGATGGACATTGACGATGGTAAGCTCCCACTTATGACACCAGGGAATGGAAGCTGAATACACTCCCAGACGAGGTCGAGAAAGTCCCCGTCGCTGCTCCCCCCAAACCGCTCCCGAAATCCAAGTCAAAGTCCAAAGTGGTTGAGAGTTCTGACGAGGAAGATCAGGCCGAGCCTGGGGACGCCGAGGATTTGATGTACGTCGACGATGAGCCCACTGAGGTAAAACCGAAGAGATCGAGAAAGAAGACGGAGAAGAAGGTCGTACCCGTTGGAAGGAACGGTTTGAAGAAGAAACGAGTCGTCAAGAGCAAGATGTCCTTGGATGCGAAAGGTTACATGGGTGTGTTTTTGGCGAAGTCCTTGATCCGAAGGCCTGACACAAAAATGCTACTACAGTGACTGAGGACTACTCATCATACGAGTCCGTTGACGAAGAGGAACCAGAAGGACCAGTGAAACCCAAAAAGAAGCTGACCTCCAAACCCTCCGAATCCAAACTCAAACGAAAGGCATCATCAAAAGAAATCAAAGCGCCTTCGAAAGAGATCAGGAAACGGGCGTCCATGGGCAGCGGGTCGTCATCGAAATCCTCCGCCGGGCAGAGCAACCTCATGACCTTCTTCGGAAAGAAACCTTAAAACATTCCTTGGGGTCGCAGTCAGTAAGTATACGAGATCGTATCTGATGTCTGATGATATCGATTAAGGATTAAGCTATTGGATCGAAGGTGGAGTTTGATTAAGCATTGGGGAGATTTGATGGACGTGGGTCCTCGGTCAACGCCAATCCTGCCGCGGTCGGGTCGCTCTGACTATCAATACCTCAATCTGTAGATCCACCTCGTGCTAATGCTGTGGGCACCCTTCGGTTCGGCCTGGGTTGGGGGTAATTAAACGCTAGAGCGTTCCTCATTTTATTTATATAACTGTACTGACACAACGCACTATAATAACCCATGTACAATCTAGACGCACACAGGTGTGTACATTACTACGGTATCCCCCCATGTTCAGAGACAGCCCCCTGCTATACACTACATCCAGACATGCTCCCTCAAACGATTTCCAGAGGAACTGGTACTCGGGGACCACGGGGTCGACCCGAGGGGCTGGGGCTGTACTGAGGTGGAGGACTGTTGACCTGTTCTGGGGATCGTACGAGTGGGTGCCCTTCACCAATAAACTCGTCACTCCGGCGTCCGTCTCTTTGACCGCCAAGTGACTGTTCATCCTCTCCTTGATGCGAGGGTAGGTATTCCACAGTCCTGCTGGCGGTTCGCGTGTGACCTGAAGCCCGAGAAGGGGGCGGCTACAGAGGGAGTTGTCAGCGAAATCCAACTTGGGTTGTGGGTTTCCTATACCCCGCTTTTTTCCCCTTGATGAAGGGAATTCCTCTGACGATGGGGAGAGAAACGTTAGACCAACGGGTTCAGCTTCGGGTGGGAACCACGAACCGGTATATCAAGACTGCTAAGTCGTGGGCTGCTGTTCCGGTAAAGTACCGATTGTATTCTTGGGTCAAGTTCGGGGCGGAGGATCGGTCGTGAGTTGAGCGAGGCGAGCATCGTGATCAAGTACACCTTCCTGAACGATAAAATCAGCCGTTCGATCCTGATCAGCGGGAAACACAAAGCGGGATGCACTCACGCCAGCGGGTAGAAGAACATATAGTGACTTGTAATGCAATCAATCAGGTCCCTGGATGGACTGATACCGAGATATGACTTACGCTCCCTGTTTCTATAAGGAAGAGTCAATACATTCACTCAGAAGTGAATACAAGAAGGAGACGGACCGCTGCAGCCAGAGCAATGAGGAGAGCTACCGACCAAATGACAGTCACAAGACCATTATGAATACCCACTGTGGTTACCATGTATTCGTGGTTAGTTCCGACGGAGACGGAGAACTCGGCCGTACACATCCAACTCACGCTTTTTGATTCTGCGGACCAAATCCGCCGCCGCACCCAAGTTCGGGTTCGTTCGATGCTGCCGCTACAAAATACAATAATCGTCAGGCACTACCGCAGCCCCCACGACACAGGCGCAGATGGTGAGAGTGAACGTACCAGAATCATCGTGAGAGTAGCCGTGATGACGATGTCACAAACTATTGAGGATCCGACCCATCCGATAATCACATTGTTGAAGGTCCAGAAATCCTCGAAGTAACCGATCTTGATGGTTAAGATTGTGTACGCGATTCCGCCGGCTGAGAGACGAGGATAACCTCGTGTTAACGACCGGGGTTGCCGGAACGTCAAAGATAGCGGGCGCACCGAATTGGGGAATGGCTAGGACTACGATTGTAACGAACGCAACGAGGTGGCCCGAGAGGGCCTTTATCCTCCACGCGAAGAATATTTGAACGCTGCTCGAAATCAAACCCTGTGGTGTGGGAACGCGTCGGTGACGGCAGAGCCGGGGTGGGGGAGTGGAAACTCACCACGAGCACAGGATCTGTGCGTTTGAGCGAGAAGCCCGAGATTTAGTGAGGTTAACCGCCGATGCAACCTTAAACGCACAGAACTGGAATACTGCGTGGTTTGTGAGTGAGCGCCGGGTTGATGCACTTTGTGGGTGGATGGGACGTACCTCGTGTGGATTCTTTGATGGCATCCGAGTCATCTATAGGGTAGGAGTGTTGTCGGAAGGTGTGTGCGAGGTATGTAGGATTGGACCTACTGAAGTGCTGGATTACTATGTCCCATATTATTGAGACCCCCATAATTGTCTGCCCCGCATCGACAACAACGAGGAACCCGACCTGTAGTTCACGATGAGAAGGTACTTCCGGCCAGGAATCCGTCGTGACCTACGAACGCCTTCAGCCACGTCCGCTCGCTGAACGAGAAACACTCATCAGAATTGATCTCGTCGAGCCTCGATACGTATGAACTCACTTGGGATAGTTGGTGTAAAAACTCAGTATCTGGGAAGAAATAATCCCAGAGAGCCAAAGTGAGAAGAATACGCCTATCAGCACATAACCGAGCCTGGAATAGCGAACGATCGTCAAGTGAGATGTTTTGAGGTCGAAATCCTGAGCATAACGACGTACGTTTCCACAGCGGGGGATCCATGCATGTCGGCGGGAGGTACACTAGAGGGAAGGATGCAGGGTCAAAGGGGAGACGGGTGGCTAAGGGGCTTACCTCCACCATGATTGAAAGCACAATATAACTGAGCCCAACTGTTACTGATGCAATTGCAATCTCGGCAAAACCAGACCACCCGTTGATCTGCTCCGCGCGTTTCCATCGTGCCAAGCTCTGGACACCGCTTTCCCGCCAAAGCGACCATGCGACTGTCGTCGTTGTCACCAGAGTTTCTGCCCGCCACCCTCGTCGACGCTCTACGAACCCTCGGGATCGTCTCAGATGCGGACCTCTTCTTCTCTGCGACCACCTTGGAGGTGTGGAGAAAGCTGCCTCCTGACTTGGTGGCGTTATCCGAGTTCGAGCGCCTTGTGAGGGCTGTGATGCTTCAGTGTGCTGTGTCAGGTTTCGTCGCGACTGAGCTCGTATCGGACCAACTGAAACCCGATGTTACTACCGACGTTGGCAATCTTGATAACCTCCTTGGAACTACATTGCGGGAATCTGTCGTCGAGATTTCTGGACGGCACGGGGGCGAAGCTGCTGTACGATCCTCCCCTTCTTACACACTCAATTTTCCGACTCAAACATTCGTATCTTGGGGACGGGGCGAATTCCAAGACGCTCGCCCTGCAGGTCACATGCAACCATTTGTCCTCCTACCCGAACGCGACCACGTTGTGGATCGACGCGACTGGCGACTTTTCTCCCACGAAAGCGGACATCGTTCTCCGATCGACGGAACCGCGCGAGGTCCGTCTGCTGGCCGAGGCCGCCTGAGCATTGAATGATGGCGTTAACGACGGCTAACGTACTGACCACGCTGCCAGGGTACACAAACCGCGCTTCAGCGGTTACAGGTCGGGCTCGCATTTGATATTGATTCGTTGTTCGAGATATTGAATTCCACCGTGGTGAGTAACGTTGGAATTGGCTCGTTTCTGTTTGCGTTTGGGACAACTCGTTTAGTACACCGATGTTGGGTGCCTTGTCATTGATAACATCGCGCCCATCCTTGGACCAAACCTCAGTGCGGTCACTGCGGAAGGTAGATTCCTAACACGATCGCGAACGTAGGGCTTACCCGTTGACACGTTTAGGACACGCCGTTATGACAGCCCTTATCCGCCACCTCCGCACAATTTGCCACAACCACCGTCTCCCTTGTATCGTACGTCAAATGGTACATTCAATTCCACTCGCTAGATTAGCCTTTCTGATTGCAGATCACAAACACCTCCACCATGATGCCCGGAGGGGGGTCCAACCCCGCGTCAGCCTTCTCAGGAACGACTGCGAAAACAAGCCTTGGACCTACGTTCTCGTATCTCGTTGACGCGACCCTCTGGCTGTCCAAGGCAAATCAGATCATGGTCACAGACAGGGAGGATCTATATGTCGCGGAAATATTCAAATCACGGAAGACGGTGCTTTTCCCACTTTCCCCCGACCGTAGTCATGTTGTATTGAATTCTACGCAGGCGACGGGATGGTGTTTCCTCGAACTTGCCGGCGGGGCGTTCAGGGATGTGCAACTAGAACCGACCGCGCAGCCGGTAACTATGTTCGACCAGTTCCATCTTCGCTTCGGTGTGTTCCAGACTGAATACATATTTCAGAACCCAGGAGTGATAACCGAAGGCTACGGATTGCATCACAGCGAGGTTCGATCCCATTCAACCCTTAGGGACGAAGTCTCGTATTCACGCCTCGTATTCGCGATGCTGAGTAGTATGGGTTGGTGGGGCGGCTGATGCGACGACGTAAGACGTTGACAGCGAATTCTATCAATGGTGAAACCACTGAATCGCAATGTGCTTTTCTATCGTGATCCCGCACCGCCTTGGTTTTTTCCTACCGCGCTGTACTGCGATTGACCCCGAAGGGTCGAGCGAGTCGGGCTGCAATGACGGTAGCTGACCAACCACCTTGCGGCCCTCTTGACCAATCGCCTAACCCACGCGTCCGCTCGTTGACCGCTTGGGCCGTGGTGCTATTCCCCCGGGCGATTTGAACGTTCGATCTGAGACATCCTGCGGATTCGTCGCCTGAGCTCACTTCGGTTCATTTACCACTAGGCGGCCAGATCACCTGCATAGAAAGGCAACCTCCTGGCTCCCAAATGACTCGAAAAGGGCCATTTCCAAGTTCGGACTACGCGATGCGCCTCGGTCTGTGCTCATGCAATCGGGGGTTTGCTAGTGAACCAGCGTCTGAGAATTGGACGGCGCGATCCAAACTTTTCCGTTGGTGTGGGTGAAGAACTCACGAGTGGTGAGAGGGGACATGTCCCATGACCCTTGGGAAGTTCTGTTTTGTGGGATGGTCGGGTCGTGGGGGGATTTTCAGTTTGAACCCAAGTGCGATTTGGGATGAATCGATGACACTCTGGCCTCGGAATTTCGTGCCCGCGCTATTCTTCCTTCACACTACATCGATTAACATCGATATTTAATGGTGACTACCATGAACACCCCATTACCCAGTACATGGCTACCATTCTATGGGACGAAGTCGGTGAGATCAATCGAAGTAGGTGCCTCTGCTCCCACTCCAGGCATGTAAGGGATATTCCTCCAATGTTCAACCTCCCAGCCTCGAGCACCTCGTAAGTGGAACTTAGTCAGGAGAGAGTTCTATCATTCAGACGTTTCCTCTTCCTCGTCTTCCTCCATACTTTCCATTTCACCGGATAATGATTCAGTCTGTTCATCCATGTCTTCGATGCTGGCGTCGAGATCTCGTGCAGACTCGTCGTTGTCCGCTTCCGCCTCATCGTCTTCGACATCTTCGTCTGTCTCGTCAGTACCATCATCATCGCCACCCGTGTCATCATCGTCGTCATCGTCATCTTCCTCCTCTTCTGCCTGGGGTATCGTGAGAAGAGAGTTCCCGCGTTAAGCATTCAATACACACGTCGTTTTTCTCCTCCTGGTCGGTGAACAGCCTGCCGATTGGGACGAGCCAAGAAAATCCTCGTTTCCTGATCTCCTTATTCTAGATAGAAGAGCAACTTCACTTCTCGGAGCTGGGCATGGGAATCGACCTTGCTCACCAACCCTTCTACCTCAGCCTCTTCGTCGCTGAGGTCCTCCATCTCCCTGGCAAGGTCCCTGACCGCGTTGATCCTACCATCGGACCTGCCGCGAAATGTTGGTGGTTTTGGTTCCCCTCTGCTCGGGACCGGTGGTAGAAGCGCAGGAAAGTGTCCGCCTCTGGGGATGAGAGTCGGAGTAGCAGCAGACATCGAGGATCACCGCTCCTCCCGTGGTTGGCTCCGGCCCGAACGGCCGATCGTCGATCGAATACTCCCGTGACAGTGTGACTCCGTGTGACCGAAGAAATTTGTCCCCACTTCCAGCCACATTCCGCGAACATCCGTCTGCCGGGGAGTTCGTCGCAGGGGGTGTTAAAGAAATGTCTGTGGAAGAGGATGACTTGGCAGGTGCGTTTAACCTGACGGAGTTCATCAAACCGTGTGTTCGACTGAAAAGCGTTCGATAGCCACCTATTCCCTCATATACTCGTTCTTAACGGAGCGGTCGCACTTCAAGGCTGCAGAAGCAGTGAAGAAGGCGGTGAAGGGCACCGTAGACATTAAAGGCGGTGATCTGGATGGGCCCGCTCTCCCCGCTATCCTGAATCAGTGGAGGAAACTTACGGCTGGTCAAGGGAAGAAAGCCAAGACCCCGTATGTATGGTACAGGCCCACGATTCTGGCCTTCAAACTCACGGCACACTCCACACAGGAGAAAGTCGACTCACTCAGAAAGCTCGAGTTCTGATAGCGACTCTGACTGTATGGTTTTTGTGCAAAACACTACCTTTTGGTTGGCTCACGCGCGCCCAAGGCAGCTTCGGAGGATTCAGACTCGAGTTCAGAGGAATCCAGCTCCGAGTCAGGTTCGCGCAGTATTCTCTCTTTCGCTGTCACGAAATTCATTTCGGACGCAGACTCTGACACCAGCTCCCGGCAATCCAAAAGCAAGCGTTCCGGAGTAAAAGTTGTTTCCTCCCCTCCAAAAAGCCCCCGCCCCTCAAAGCCGAAGGTCGACGCCAAATCTAAGGTCACAACTCCGACATCAAAGTCATCCCCACCGTCCTCCAAGTCAGAGGGAGAGTCAAGCGCGAGTTCAGATTCCGAATCATCCGATTCAGACGATGCCAAGGTGAAAAAAAGTGTACCAGGACCAACACCAAAAGGGACCAAAGCTAAGAAAAAAACTGCCGCTGTTTCGCCGAAGTCGGAATCCGGGGGTAGGTGTTCTCTTTGATTTCCAATCCTTTACTAACGGTAACGCCCACAGACTCAGATTCGGACTCCTCAGACTCCGAGGATACTCCCACCCCAAAGGCCATGGTTATGGGAGTGGGTGGGACTACGACCCCACTGGTGTCCAAGCCGCGCTCACCTGCTGGGTCAAGCCAAACCCTCCCTTCCATCAAGGGTTCTGATGATAACGACAGTGACTCCGAGTCCTCAGGATCTTCGACATCTGCGGATGATTCTAGCTCTACGTCCGGTTCCGATTCGGATTCAGATGGTAGTTCCAGTTCCGACGACACTTCCGATGCCGGAAAGAAACCGGTCCGAGCAAGTAACAAACCACAGAAGGCGAAAGTTGCCAATACTACCAACCCATCAGCAATCAGCTCTCCACAAAAATCAGACGAGCCCACCGCGGTCACGAAGAGGCGCAGAATGGACGAGGCCGGGAGTTCCGTCGCCACCTCTATTATCCAGCAACCTAAAACCTCCAACCCCCACCAGAAAGGGAACGGCAAGAACCAACCGCGGAAGAACAACACCCCGTTCTCGCGGGTCAAGGTTGATGAGGTCAAGTTCGCGGACGAGAGGTTGAAGGATAACACTTTTTGGTCGCGGGGGGCTGCGGTCAATGACTATGGAGCTAAGGCAAGCGCAGACTTGATCGTGACGAAGGGTGCCGGCTTCAGGAAGGAGAAGGGCAAGAAGAAGAGGGGGAGTTATCGAGGTGGAGACATTACGGTGCGCCGAACTGCTTTGGGGGGGTTACTCCCGCTGACTCTCCGTTTATTAGATGGAGAGCCATAGCATCAAGTTTACTGATTAAGGGTGATTCACCCGTCGTTCACGGCAGGTGGCTTGTACGCGCAGCGCTATACCATAGAATGAAAAGCCTGCCTTTGCTTCATTCGTTTTTGCACTGGACAGGACGGTCCTACTCCACGATGTGTTCGAAGGTGCATGAAAGGTTCTCCGTGGACTGGGGTCCAACTGTAAAAGCTTATATTGACCAATACACCTATGGAATACAGGACTCGGCCGACCCCAATTCTCATCCCACACATCCATCGTGCACGTGTATAGGTTCTTGGAAATTTGGTCTTTTCCCACGCCGATCATCATCGCTTTCATCTTCCCATCGTTTCTTGTCAACTCCTTCCTGCTTTGCTATTCCAGGAACGGTCAGCCCGCCACCGACTGTAACTGGATTTCAGTCACCCTGACCCTTATGGCCGACGATCGCGAGGAGCGATAGTGGACGTCCTTCCCCGACGCATGCCTATTTGGGGAAGGCTCGTCTATCGCCGTAATTTGTCCGAGAGACAGCGCACTGAGGGATGTTGCAGCCAGACCGTCCATGGCTTTCCCGGCGCGTTCACTTCGGTCCCAATCACAAGGACCCAATACAGAAAGCCAAGGAAGTATCGTGCTCATTCCACGAAATATAACAAAATAAATGTTCCTGCGTGTTCCTAGATGTTGCAACTACTCGCCGCTATCGAAGGGGGGACGATGTGTTCCAGGAGATTACCGAGGGTCTCGAGGTCTCAATACTAAAGGAGATAGGTAAGTAAAACACCCCGATGCCGAATGAGAGAATTCGTGCTTACCCCTGGACAGCAGCTGTGGGACGCTCCACACAGACAGTCCCCCCTCCAGGTGGTAATATCGGCTGAGTTGCTGATACGGGTGGCGGGTCCCGTTCCTCCTCTCGTACTATTCGTCAGCGTTCTTCGACCCTCCCCTGGTACGGTACGGCGGCTCTGCCCCCTAACGAGGTAGTCCTCGTCATACACTGGCTGCCGGTTCGCCGATATGATCTCGGCAGCGGCTGAGTTGTAACCAATCAGATCAGGTACGCTCTTTCACAGCGTTGAAAAGGTGCTCACCAGTGATTGCATCCTTGTGGCTTGGGAGCCCCCGATGCCCTTCCTAGACTTTTGCCCACACCCGTAACCTGCGTGTGCTGTTCTGGTTCCGATCGCGGGTCTGAGGCGCCTGACGTCGAACAAACAATCAACTACATGAGGAATGGGAGAGCAGTAAAAGTCACCTACTGCTGACTCTTCTTCCTCTGTATTTGGTTGATGTTGTTCGGCGTTGGCCGTCGTCTCGGGTATCCCCCCGGTGGGTTGTATGGTCGACCAGGTGTTGTATGGAATGGGCGGAGGCACCTGTGTTGACTGTCCAACCTCCGCTGTCCCATAAATGATGGGACGAGCACCGTATGTCCCATAGGGCGTGAACCACCGGCTGTCCATCACCCCGGTTCTAGTTGCGCCAGACCGGAGCTGGTGGTGGTTCAGCACGTTATCCTACGGCTGTAGGTGCGGTGGGTCGCAATCAATTACCACGCAAAAGACATCGGTTGACACCTCGTACTGCAGAGGAGTCGTTCGGGACTGTTCGCGATCGGTGAGCGTTGAACTCCCAAAGCTTAAAATGATGCTTACCGGGGTTGGTTGGTAGGGCTGACTTTCTTTAGCTCCCTAGAGGCCACGACCAAAAGTCGCAGTTAGATGGTCCGCAGCGGCTCAGACAGACCCTCCGAGGCACCTACACTGCGAGATACCAGCGTACGCTTCCCTCGGATCGTACAAACGCGCCTAAATCTTAGTTCGAGAATAGGGCGTCGAGCTGGTCACGGTCGGCGCGTGAAAATGTTTCCCAGAAACAACGACAGCGACAGGGGCACCCACCGAGCATTGGCTGCGGTGACGGTGGTCCCCCAGAGTCGGAACTAGGGATCTTTCAAGCGGGAGTCCGATGACCCTAAGCCAGCGCTTCGTGTTGTGCGGAGTCGCAACCCAGTTACATAATTCTCAGCGCGACTGTGTGTGTGTGCTGGTGAACGCAGACCCCCAGAACTCCTGAGACAACCCGGTTTACAGACCCGAATCCCATGCAACGGCTGCAGCTCCGCGATCACGCCAAGTCGACAGCACGGCGGCGCCTTGGTAGATCTCATAAACCGATCCACATCCGGGCAGCGGTCGGGTGAAGATGCATCCACAGGCAGGTACAAGGCGTGTGAACCGACCCGCGATTCCCCACATGGGGTCGGGCTGCGATATTGCGGCGATGGACAGAAGAGGACAGGAGATGAGTAAATTCACACGATTACTCGTTCTCACCAATCGGGTGGCTTGTGAACCCACTCGCTGGAGAGGAAGTGTTATTGACAGAATGGTTATACGACGCGTAAAAGATGACTACCTGTTCGGGCCTAACATATTGACCAAGCCCGCGGTCACCATAAAAACATCTCCAGACGTGTTCCTGTAGTCTACCGTCCCTCGACTCGGTCTCACCGACCATGTCGATCGCCGATCGTGGTTGGATGTGTATGTGGTGTTGCCGTGAGGTGAGCTGGCTCGATTCCAATGTATGACACCTGAGCCGCTCACACTGTCCCGCGAATGTGGATCAACCCTCAAGGCCTCAAGCTCAAACTCAAGCTCAAGGCTGCGTACGTTGCCGCCGATACTCTTCGATGCAGGATGGAATTATTGCAGTGTAGGATCTACGTTGACCAAAGCGTAATAACAAAAGAGCAGAGCACAGAAATACAGCGATCAAATCTTCCCATATCCCCCAGTTTAGTCGATCTCCTCCATGGCGGAGGTGGCGGCACCCTCCTCCTCGGCAGCAGGGGCAACATCATCGGTAGCCATCGCCTCAGTTGGCTCGGCGTCGTCAACATCGAGACCAAGGCTGATCATGCGGTTGATACGCTTGGCAAACGAGGTTGGGTCGTCCAGGGTGAAGCCGGAGGTGAGGAGGGCGGTTTCGAAGAGGAGGTAAGTCAAGTCGCGGACAGATTTGTCAGCCTTGTCCTCAGCAACCTTCTTCTTGAGCTCCTTGATGATCGCGTTCGTCGGGTTCAACTCAAGCGTCTTCTTGGAGGCCATATACGAGGACATCGACGAGTCACGGAGGGCCTGAGCCTTCATGATACGTTCCTGGAGCGGAGGTTAGCGACTGCCAGAAACCACACTCTAAACCACTCACCATATTGGAGGACCAGCCGTACTGGCCGGTGACGAGGACGCAGGGAGAATCGGAGATACGGTTTGAAACGACGACCTTCTCAACCTTGTCACCGAGGGCATCCTTGACGGCCTTGCAGAGGTCATCGAATTGAGCGGCCTCGGCCTCACGAGCCTTCTTCTCGTCTTCGGTCTCCTCGAGCTCGAGACCCTCCTTGGAGACGCAGACCAACTTCTTGTCCTCGAACTCCTTCAACTGGGTGATGGCGTACTCGTCGATGGGGTCGATGAGGAGGAGGACTTCGAAGCCCTTCTTCTTCAGAACCTCAAGGAAAGGCGAGTCTTTGACGGCGGAGAGGGATTCGCCGGTCAGGTAGTAGATCGACTTTTGGACCTCAGGCATGCGGGTGATGTAGTCCTTGAGGGAAGTCTGCTCATCTGTGGACTTGGTGGAGTAGAACCTGAGGTACTCGGCGAGTTTGGATCGGTTTTGAGCGTCTTCATGGATACCGAGCTTGATGTTTTTTCCGAAGGCTTCGTAGAACTTGGCGAAGTTGTCCTTATCCTCGGCAATCTCGGCGAACAGGTCCATGCATTTCTTGACGAGGTTCTTGCGAATGACCTTCAATATCTTGTTTTGTTGGAGGGTCTCACGGGAGATGTTGAGGGGGAGATCCTCAGAGTCGACGATGCCCTTGATGAAGTTGAGGTACTCGGGAATGAGGTCCTCACAGTCGTCCATGATGAAGACACGGCGGACGTAAAGCTTAATGTTGTTGCGCTTCTTCTTGGTCTCGAAGAGATCGAAGGGAGCCCTTGGTTTGACACATCAGCAAGCTTCCAACAAATACGCGTAGGGAAGAAGTATGCACCTCTTGGGAACGTAGATGATGGCCTTGAACTCGAGCTGACCCTCGACAGAGAAGTGCTTAACGGCAAGGTGCTCTTCCCAGTCGTTGGTCAAACTCTTGTAGAAAGCGCCATACTCGTCAGGGGTGATCTCCTGTGGGTTCCTCGTCCAGAGGGGCTTGGTCTTGTTGAGCTCCTCGTTCTCGGTGGTGACCTCCTTAACCTTCTTCGTCTTCTTGGGCTTTTCTTCGTCGTCAACCTCCTCGATCTTGGGCTTCTCCTCATCTTCGTTGACCTCTTCCTCGTCGTCCTCGACATCCTGGAAAGCAGTCAGACTTGGATTGCGCTGACTGCGATGGCACTTTCTCTTACCTTTTCGACCTCCTTGGTAACAGCCAATTGAATCGGATACGAGATAAACTCAGAGTGCTTCTTGACGATGTCCTTGATCTTCTTCTCCTCCAGATATTCAAGTTGGTCCTCCTTAAGGTAGAGACGGATCTCGGTACCACGGCCAAGAGGGGTGCCTTCGGTGTCGGGGGTAATGGTGAAGGTGCCACCAGCAGAAGACTCCCAGATGTATTGCTCGTCATCGTTGTGCTTCGACAGGACCTGGACGCGCTCAGCGACGAGGTACGCGGAGTAGAAACCGACGCCGAATTGACCAATCATGGAAATATCGGCACCGGCACTCATAGCCTCCATGAAGCCCTGGAGCGATGGTCAGGGACTGCGTGGGAATGGGACGTGAAGTAGAAAGGTACCTTGGTTCCCGACTTGGCAATGGTGCCAAGGTTGTTGACCATGTCAGCCTTGGTCATACCGATACCGGTGTCCCGGAGACGAAGGATCTTGTTTTCCTTGTCGGCACTGATACGGATGTAGAGCTCCTTCTCGGTGTCGAGAACGGAGGGCTCGGTCAAGGACGCGTAACGGATTTTGTCGAGAGCATCAGAACCGTTAGAAATCAACTCCCGCAAAAAGATCTCCTTATTAGAGTAGAAGGTGTCTAAAGGGATAAGGGTAAGGCGAGGGCGAAACGGGTCGGAAGATGTGGCGAGCTCACTGATGATCAAGTCCAAAAGCTGAGAGATCTCGGCTTGGAATCCAAAGGACTCGGACATGTCTTACTGTGGATTGGGTGAGTGGTTGGCCATCGTGGGAGAGGAGAAAGGCAGCACACATTTTAGTGACAGGGGCAAGGGTGAGAGCGGGGAGGAGGGGATGGAAAACGGACGTCGAAAACTAATCTGAAAGGTGGCGGGTATTTATCTCTAGGGGACCCTGGACACCAGATACCCGATATGGTAATTTTGACGGCTTCTTTTCCAGGACCCCGAGTCACGAGGCGCATCGGAATCCTTCGAGAACCTTCGACCACCGTCCTGGGGGCGATCGCTGCGGTCACAGTCCATTTGTTTCCTAGTCTGCCAACAGTCACTGATTTTCTATCCCACGACCGGTGGGGCTATTGGGTGCGGGCGACAGGTCCCGAGTTGTTCGGTCTGTATTTCGGTAATTTTCGTAATTTTCTGGGCGGGCGAATAGATGCGGGGAGGTTTAGGTTGAGGGGGAAATAGAGTGTGCGGTGCCACTGGGTTGCTGGGGGGTAACGGTGGCTAGCCGTTACAGTGGGATGGGACTGTCGCGACAGGTTCTGTATGGTACCCGCTCCGAAATTTGCCCTGGGTGGCCCCTGAAATTTGAAACCCGGGGGAGGCCTGACGATCGAAGATTCCACCAGCGAGAGGAGGAGCATTCGTGGGAACCAGATACCATAAACAACACCGCACGGCTCGCCGAGGGAACCCAGGTGAGTGACGTCCACTTCGGCAGTGCTGCGAACTCCAGCATCCTTTGCATCCCCCCCAAGTCTACACTTCATGGTCCTTGGACGCCTAGTTCACTACGCCGCGGACGCGGTCCTTGTCTCCACTGTTCTGGCAGGAATCAAGCACTCGACTGGGTTCGCGTGAGTGCCTGCAGTTCCCGATGTCGTTTTCCAGCCTGATCCTGAACGTTTCCCAGACCAGACACCACTGCTATCACTCAGCCCACAGTGCGTTCGGTAGTAGACAGCTTTCTGAGCGTGGGGGATTCCGTCTTTGCCATGTCCCAGTCGGCCATTGTGAACAGCCCGTACTTCAAGAGGAGTGGTTAGGGTGTCATCCGGTGGATAATTATACTCTTGTATTATAGGTATGTAATATCGCTGGTGAGTAACTGCCAACATCTTGTGTTCGGAGGGTGAAGACGCTCATTGTCCCACGAAATAGGGAATCGGAAGGGCGGATAACTTCACACCTCCATCGTATCGTCTGCGGTGGCCGCGCTAGAGCGACCAAGCAGCTGGTCTAATAGATGAGCTACCCTTTTAATCGTCTCCTGTTTCTCCGCCTGGACGGCCTTGAGTTCTGCGTCCCTCCGACTTGCGATTTGCGACTCGTCGGACAGAAGAAGCAAGAGCTTCATGGAATGGGTGATAGACAGCAATGAATGAGATGCCTTGATCTGCTCCGTTTCATGTTGAACGCGGTCTGTTTGCAATACGATTCACGTACCATCGACTCTGCCCGACATTGAGTTTGGAACGCCTCCTGTGCCATCCGAAACTTGTCTTTATCTCGAATCTCCCGCACTGTTAACCTCTCACACGGTGAAGTTTCGTGTATTCGGGCAACTCACAGAGGCCAGAGAGACGATGTCGACCATTCCGTCTACGAGAGTTTCGATTTCCGTATCTACTTTCTTATTCCACTCCTCTTCGATGTCATCCAGATATTGAGCCGAATTTTGAGCCTGGGACTGGGCCAGACGTGCCGCGGCCGACGTTCGCGACTGGAGCAGTGAGGCTGTTGGGAGAGCCGAAGGTCGTGAGACGTCTGACTGGGGGATGGACATTGTGTGACTCTTGGGCTTTGTTGGCCGCTTCTGGAAGCCGTGTCGATCGACCGAGGTGGCTGACCACCTGGCACCTGTCTTCAATACCCCACGGCCCGGGCTACCCTCCCTCTCCCCTCCAACCACGACGACTACACACACCCATCCCTCTGTTTTCCTACGACTATGCCAACATATGGTAGGAATCGGCTCTCGATAGCCGACATCGAGAGCGACCTCCACGACCTGGTCGCAAATCACCCCCGCTCCCACCTCAACGACGAAGGAGAACCAGTCGTCCCAGCTGAAGCTCTCGTAGACATTTTAACCTCTTACCGCACCGCTCATGACAACATCGAGCTTCTGTCGAAGGAGGAGGAAGGGATGTTCCTCCGGTTCATCCGAGAGAGTCCCGGACTCGAAGCCACGACCAAGGTCCTCGTCGAATTCATCGCCTTCCGAACAGCCTCTGGAGACAAAGTGCCGGAAAGTGCCCTTAGCTCCGACGAGGGTAGCGAATCCGACTCGCCGCATAGGGGGAGACGCAGCCGTGATGCCGCTTACGAGGCCACATCTCGCTCCTCTAGTTCCGACTCCATAGGCACCTCAGTTTACCGACCACCCAGTCGCCCATCCTCGAATGGACCCCCTTTGCCACCCAGGACCCCCAACTTACGCGACTCGGTGTTTGACACGTCCAAACGTCAGCGGTCCACCCCATTGGTCAACAACGCTCCTTCCAGCTGGGCCAAGCGCCCTGCGCCTGCTTCGCGACGGAAGAGTGATGCTGGACGCGGCGGAAGCGATTCTGAAGTGAGTGGCAGCAGCTAATATCTCTTAACCTTCTACTGACACGGTATTCACCCAGTCTGGACCTACAACGGGCCGACGAAGGGGTAGCCAAAGTCGGACATCTACCCCTTCGTCTCCGACAACATCCCATACCCCCCTCAATTCACCTCCTTTAGGACCCCGTCCCCATTCCCGCTCTCAGTCATACCCCCATAATATCGCTGCGCTCTACAGCTCTGATCGCTTCGACGATAGCGACGACCTCACAATCTCGCAACCCGTCTCTGCGGACAGTTCCTTAGACGAGATGTCGTTCTTGACCTCCATCAGCTCCCTTCCTATGCCAAAACACGACGATGACTCCGGTTCGGATGACGAGGTCCAGAGCATTCTCATGTACGACCGGTCTACGGCCCCGTCAAATGCTTCCATGGATTCTCAGGAGCGTGTCGACGTCTTGAACAAGACGATTGATGAGCTCCGCAAGAAACTTTCCGACGCAGAGAAGGGCCTGAACCGCAAGGTTAATGACCTGGAATTGGAATTGGAGGAAGCGCAGGAGAAGTTGGAGGAGCTGAAAGCTGAGTTGATTGCGGCGAGAAAAGAAGAGAAGGAATTAAAGTCGAAGGAGGTTTGTCTCCCCCTCCTTAGCCGTGTTCGGAGTTTCCCCCTGGATTAACACGTCTGTCTCCCGCAGAAACAAAACCAAAACCAGATTTCGGCTCTCGAGGCAGAGATATCCAAACTCCAGAAGGGCCTCGAAAATTCCCGCGCATCATACCAGAACCTCCAGAAGCAATACCAAGAACAATGTACCGAATCCGAACGATACCGATTTAGCCTCCGCCACCGGGATACGGAAGTCAAAGAATACGCTGACGCGGCCGCCCTCCACGCGGTTGAAACGGACAAATGGAACAAGGAACAGCAAATCCTCGAAGATCGGGTCAACCAGCTCAGTGCAGATCTTGAACTGGCTCAACAAGCATACAGTAGCCTGGACGATCAAAAGGCAGAGAACCTGTTACTGAAGGAGACAATTGACCGTCTGAGGTTCGAGATGGACGAGATGAGGACCAATGCCGCGAATGCGCTGGAACAGTCGAAGGACGGCGTGGCCGGGAATGCTACGAGCGTTGGGAGGACCCTCGGCGCTGAGATGGTTAGGGCTGGCATCGACCCTAACGTTGCTCCCCCGAGGCGCGTTCAACAAGATGAAGACTCGGAAGACGAGACGATCGTCGATGAAATCATCAATCAGGAAAGCGACGACGACGAGTTCATCCAGACTGTCATCACGAAGACTAGGAAACGGGTGCGCTCCTTGTTCTTATCCAGTAAACATACACTGATTGCTCACGGGCGCAGAAGGTGCACGGACGCATGCCGATCCCAACGCTGACCATCGAAAGGGAGTACGCCGACGCTGAGGTTCAACACGAGATGTCGGCTTCAGATGTCGAGATCCAAACTCTCCCTGAGCCCAGGCCCATCATGGCGTCTTTCTCCATCCAAACGGAACCCGCCCCCGTCTCGTCCACTTCGATCCAAACCGACCCCGAACCCTCCCCTCCACTGAGAATTCTTGTTGAGATGGAGGTCCAAACCGACGAAACCGACGTTGATGAGGCATCCTCCAGTGGGCAAACCGAAGGCGAGGAGAGTATGGCCTCATCCTCATCCACTCTGCTTCCTCCTACGCCCAAGCCCTCCATCGAGCAGTTGCGTCCACACGACTTGCCCCCTGCATACGACCGGAGTGAACTCGACTTCCGTGTTGCTGAGGCTGTCAAAGACTTCCACCCTGGCTCAGCCTGGCCGAACGATGTGCTCAGGAGAATTGGGGTTTCCGATGACGCCTTAGAAGAGTGGAATGCGCTGAAAGCCGAACTTGGTGTTGGGTGTTCGATCATTGACACAATATTGGAAGACTCTCCTAAGTCAGGTCGCCCAAGGCCCCCCACGCCCTCCCCACCCTCCTCGTCGTCCAGCTCTTCCACCTCGTCGAGGAAGGGAAGGTTCTACAACATCTACAACACGTACATCTACGGTGGTGAAACCGGTGGCCCTGGTGTGCTGACGAATATGGTCCTCTGTGCTGGCGCCTCGGCCGTCGCTTTCGTGGTGATGGCGCACTTGGGCAGTCCCCAATACCATGTCCCCGGTGGTCCGACCTACTACGACCGTGCGGCTTGGACCAGTTTCAATAGCATGCAAGTGAGCGGAGAAGGTTTCTCCACTGACTCCACCAACGCGTTCTGGGACTTGGTTGGACGGCTCAGTGGAAACGCAGCAAGGATCGTTCAAGGATGGCCGACATAATCTCCCCTTGCCTCCCCCTTCGACGGCGCAAGCATATGCAATCGCATACCATTATCGCACGGATACCCCGATATAACTCCCATTACCACCCCTACCACACTCTTTTTTTTTTTGCCCTGTTAGCCCCACGTGGGACTCGGAGCCGGGATTTTTGATCGATTTTCCGGGAACGATCTTTTCTGCCCCTTCATCCTTCAGTGTCTCCCTCTCTACCGTCATCGCTTTCTGCAATGTTTGTGTATCGCTACCCTCTGGTCTCTTTTTCTCCCGCTCTGCTGCTTTGGTTCATTGTACAAATCATCATCCACGATAACGACCTACACTCTGGACCTTTTTCATCGATCATAAATCCCTACCCCCATCCCTCCTTCCCCCTACGCACACTCTGTTGCGTCCCTTCTTATTTTCCGCCCCAGCAACCCACATTCTCCGTGCGATATGGTTTATGGTTTGCTTCGCCTATGGTTCTCGCAATTCCCCCCACATTCACTTCCCCGTATGACTCCATGCCCTCCTCGTTCCCTCAGCATTTTGTGCTTCTGCTCGCTTTCCAAAACTGTCCCGTCCTGTTCAATCACAACTTTATCATTACTGTCCTGCCGTAGTTGCGGTTATCGATTATTGTCGGGGTATTATAGTAAATATTTACTACTAGCGTTGTGATTGAGTGCTTCCCGTGGCCAAAGTAGAACGGTTTGTAAACTCATAACGGGTACCGCCAGTGGTACATTCCTCGTGGCGACGTCGATCAGTACGTGGCTGTAGGACGAGGACGATCTGATTAGGGGGAGCGCTCGTCAAAGCCAGTGCTCTTGGGTACTCGTATAAGATCCCCGCTTCCTCCCCACACGTCTTTGCGCTGCTAATACCCGACTGCAAATACCCCACCCCACCATGAAGATCTCGCTGGGCATGGTGTTGGACCTCTTCGTCGTTTTCTTCAGGTGTGGATCAAAATGTCCAGCGTTCACAGCCCGACCACTCATACACCCCATGACACAGGCTTCTCGCGGTCTCGATACTCGTTTTGGTCCAGGTACGTCGCCTTCATCCCTTGCCTGGTAAGCAGCATCTGGATGTCGTGATCACAGATCGGACAACTCAGTACCACCCCATCCTCGGGGTCCCAATCGGCCGTTATGGTACGCACCGTTTCACCACCCCCCAGCCACCACTCACGCATACACCCAGGCTCAAGTGAACGTTTCGGGTTATGGGTTAGTCAGGGTCACACATGTGGTCCATCTTTGTCTCATCACACCCTCAGAAACGCTCTGTCCCTCGCAATCCCCGACCCAGTCCTCGGGCTCTACGCAGATAATGCCTCAGCCCCGCTTGGGGTTCGCGCCGGTCTGCGACGATTCTACAAGTTTGGGCTCTACTCGCACTGTGCCTACGTCAATGAAACGGCTGGATTGTGTACCAGGCCCAACAGTACCTACCTATTCCAACCGTATAGGGTGACCACCAACGATATGTTATCCAATTACAGTGATCACACCGGCACCATCATCCACGGTGCTACCTTTGCCAAATCTTTATTGCTGGGGGGGATTTCGAATATAGCACGCGACTTCCTGCTGCACGGTGTCACCATAGCGGCCATTGCCCTCATCGCGTCCGTACGATCCCAGTCACCGGTCTTTGGTCGTGGCTTACTCGCCTTTTGTTCCGTCCAGTGGAATTCTCGAGTGCACCCGCAAGTACAGCTGGGCGGCCTTTCTATCTATTTCAACCACCGCCATAGGCAGCATATCAATCCTAGTTGGTTCAGCCATTTGGGCCACTCTCATCAAGATGGCAGGGGGTATCAATTCATGGACGATCACCACCACCAACGTTCCCCTCGGCATACAGGTGTCCGCTGGAGCAGGGTTACAATGTTCCTGGGCAGCGTTCTGCCTTCTGGTGACGAGCAGTTTTCCCTACGTGATTAAGTCAGCGCCATTCTTCCGTCTGATTCTTACGATTCATGAGTCCTGATCTGTCTTTTTCTATTTTGTTGTAGCAAGATAGGTTGGTGGTCATTTTCTAGAGACGGATCGCTCTATACACTACAAGTTCGGGTGAATTCCAACACGGAATCCCATCCCCGCCGACGGGAAGAGAACAGGCGGACCCCGCTCGCCGCCCAGCTGGAACACGTCTGATTGTGGAAATCAACCCCATCTGGGTACCAGCCCCAACGAGAGGTTGGATTCCCACTGGCGAGCGTAAACGGTCGTGTGCCGCACCACCCGCAGCGTACCCACTTGCGCGTTTTGGTTTCCACCCCATTCTCTGAATTCATTGCGTTCATTGCGCGCGGTAGATATAGTGGCATTGGTCAAATCTATTGTTTCGAACCCCGGACAACGTTCTATTAGAAGTCTAGAAAGCCTAAAGGATCATGAAAAGTCACACATTACATCCGTGCATGCCTGAAGTGGTTGAAGGAGCGGGACGAGTAGTCACTGGACAGTCGGCTACGGTCCGCCAATGACAGGGTTCCGTAAAGAGTTCCCCACGGGAACCATGAGCTTAGAGCCCTAGCTACGGCGTAGAACTCCTCCGAGACGATCGTTGTTGGATAGCGAGTCCTTATGCGTCCATATGGCAATGCAATGGTCGCGGTTAGCCCCCAATCGCGCTCACGGTGTCAACTAGTAGTAGGCACCCACGAGGACTGTTGTAGGCGACCCTCCTTTTCGTACTTATCGTATAGACACACCTGGAATACGCATGATTTCCAGCAAATGGGGTGTCAATACCGAGGTACCAAAGACTCAGAGAGGCGTTGCCAAATTACTGGTGGGCCCTCTCCATCTGCTCCTTGGTGGGATCAACATTCCCTGCGTGCACCACGATATCCAGCACCGTATAGTAGCTGCCCATAACGCTCGTCCCCTGCCGCCACCTGGACTACTTCGAGCGGGACAGAGACTTCGTGAGATCGGGGGCCGAGACGTCTCGGACGGGATCGCGTCTTGGCCAGGGACCATCCTCGCCAGAGCGGGCGAAAGAATCCAACGCCTTTCCAGCCTTTCAGGGTGCGTGTGGGGAGCATAGGCTGACGAGCCAACTGAGCTCATTGGTTAGATTCCTAAGAGGTATAAGAGGGCGTTTCCTGGAAGGCGCTATGACCACGTGACGTCGGTTCCGTGGGAGAGTTCCCCGCTCCCCTTTCACCCCAGGCTCCTGTCCTCCCCGCCGACCTCAGGACTCGCCCAGTACTATGCGAACGAACCAGCCACCGCTCCCTCAGGCCTCAGGCATCACCGCCACGTCACTCCAGGGACGGCCAGCGTTGGCGCGTGCTTGTCGTTCCTGGATGTTGATATCCAAAGGATGAAATCACCATTAGACCTGGCTGTGCTTGTTTCAGAAAAGTTGGTTGGTAGGGCAAACAACAATCGGCATTCCGCGTCCGTATTGACTCTTCCGCTGGATCTGCGCTTCCAGCCTCCGCATCCTTCGAAGCTACATAGAAAGCAGCAACCACAGCGTGACTACTAACCGTCGATACCACGGCGCGCCGATTGTGGGATAACACGGGGAGATTCACCGGGGGTTAGTTGACGTCGTCAACCTTTTTACCCCCCATCTCGGGCCACAATGGGGGTCGCACTCAGCTCACTTCGATGTGTTGTGTACAAAGGATCCGCATCCGTGGATTTTCTGGTGCAAGACCTTCCACCCCCCTCTACCCCGTCTGTCGCCTGTTTTGAGCTACCCTCACCCCGCAGCCACGGACTCGGCTCGGCGGGTTTTGTCAGTCATCTCCACCATGATCCACACGATAGCTCGACAAGGGGGGCGATACGCGACGTTCAACTCCAACTCTGTCGCTCGTGCGAAGTATCGGGCAGAAGACATACTAGGTATGTGGGGATCTCAGGGTCTGTAAAATGGAACGGGAGCTAATTGCTCTTTAGCGGGTGATCGCGATCTGTGGTGTCAGCAGCGGCCTCGAGCGTTGATGTCCCCTCACATAGTGTAACCAATTCAGGTGATAGCCGTGGCCAGAGCAAGGAAACGGCATGGTTCCCGCGTGGCTGGAGCACGCTCAACACCCTGGTCACTACGGTGACTCGCGCTGCTGGTTTCCTACTTGTTAACTGTAGCGCTACCGATTAATTGGCTCTGCCTGAGCTTTTGCGTCTCTCCCATCGACCCACCGTCTACCCCACCCTTCGCCGCGATCCCCCTC
>Ga0307516_10002606_pt1 | contig 23945 bp, 31 predicted proteins | sample 19_EM_MG_FD_203310 | JGI IMG/M metagenome (GOLD analysis project Ga0307516, IMG submission 203310) | Populus trichocarpa ectomycorrhiza microbial communities from riparian zone in the Pacific Northwest, United States - 19_EM | ecosystem: Host-associated > Plants > Roots > Unclassified | place...
GGATTTAAAAGCGCGACCGTGATAGACAAGCAAATAACGGGAGAAAAAATGTATCAAACACCGTGAATTTGTGAATGTACGCGTCCGGAAAACAAACCATCGGATTGTGACAATAGGTTCAGGTGCATACGCCCGCACTGCCCATTCATGGGAGTCGAGACACCAACTGTACTAGTTGCTAATACTTAGGAAACCTTACAGGAGTATGACCAGTCTTACCGGAGCTTGGGAAGCTTACCGGAGCAAGGAAAGCTACCGGAGCATCGGACGCTGGCAGGGGTTACCGACGTGCTCGCTTAAATTTTCACTTTTTTCCTGATGTTATCGGGCAGGATGGGATCAAGATGTCAAAAGGAAAGGTGGAGGCGGTGTTGGAATGGAAGACCCCAGTATCGCTAACAGAAGTACAGTTCTTTTTGGGATTCACCAACTTCTATCGGTGCTTCATCAAAGACTATTCCCAAGTCGCCAGACCCCTGACAGAGCTGACAAAAGGGGGAAAAAAGGAATGGAAATGGAACCCGCAAGCGGAAGAAGCCTTTCGGGAACTGAAGCAACGATTCACAACGGCACCGATACTGGCCCATTTCGACGCCACCAAACCCATGATCATCGAAACAGACACCTCCGACTTTGCCATCGGGGCTGTCCTGTCGCAGAGAAACGAGGAAGGGAGGCTGCACCCTGTGGCCTTCCACTCCCGGAAGTTCCAGCCAGCGGAAACCAACTACGAGATCCACGACAAGGAACTGTTGGCAATCGTCAATGCCTTCAAACACTGGCGCCAATACTGCGAAGGAGCGACGAATCAGGTCCAGATGTTCGGCGATCACCAGAACATCGAGTACTTCACAACCACGAAGATACTCAACCAACGCCAGGCACGGTGGGCACAAGAATTGGCTGGCATCGACTTCCGCATCTACTACCGACTAGGAAGCCGGAACGGGAAACCAGATGCTCTTTCAAGGCGCTCCGAGTACCGCCCTGAAAAGTGGGGGAATGAAAACCAGCCGATTACAACAGTTTTGCGAAAAGACAACTTCACGGACCCAGATAGCCAGGCAAGGACGTTTATCTGCTCATCGGCAAGACTCGTTTCGCTCCCATCGTGGGAATGGTCGGAAGAATTCGCGGAGGCAGTGCGAAAGGCAGGAAGGAAGGACGAGGAATATCAGGAAGCATGGAAGGAACTGGAAACAGTGCTGCGGAAAGCAGCACTGAATGACCGAAAGGTCGAGGAGGAAGCTGCCCGCCCTCATGAGGCACGGCAGAGCGACCGAAAGGTCAGGACGGAAGAGGTCCTTGAGATCAAGGAGGGGCTACTCTACCGAAAGAGTATGCTCTGGATCCCGGAGGATGGAAACCTCAAGAGGTTGATTCTCGAGTCAGAGCATGACACGAAAATCGCCGGCCACATGGGTCAGGACAAAACGATCAAGCTGCTCCGACGCATCTGCTGGGGGCCAAAAATGAACAAAAGAATCATCGACTTCACCTGAAGCTGCCCCGAATGCCAGAAGAACCAAGTGGCCTGGCACTAACCGTACGGACTTTCCTCTCCCCTGGAACTACCATACGCCCCCTGGCAGTCCATCGCAAAGGACTTCGTCACGGAACTACCACTCTCGGAGGGATGTGACCAATTGTGGGTGGTTATAGACCGATTCACAAAAATGGCACACTTTCTCCCACTCAAAAAGGAAAAGAAGACAGCGGCCGACTTGGCGGTCCTTTTCGCTCGGGAAGTCTGGAAGCACCACGGACTAGCCACAGATATCGTCTCAGACCGCAACTCCCGGTTCGCATCCGAGACCTGGCAAGAATTCCTCTGGCTGTCCGGCATCCGCCCCAGGATGTCAAATGCCTTCCAACCCCAGACCGACGGAAAAACGGAGCGCCTCAACCAGACAATCGAAGCTTACCTACGAGCATTTGTCGGGCACGAGCAGGACCACTGGGTAGGCCTACTCCCAATCGCGGAGTTTGCCTACAAGAACTCAATCACCACAGGCTACAGTATGTCTCCATTCTACGCCAACTATGGATTCCATCCCGTGTCCTCCGACCCAGCCACCTCGGGACCCTTGAACCCTGCTAGCAAACCTACGCCCACTGGATGCACACGGTACACAACTCATCCACCGAACAACTGGAAGCAGCACACGAACGAATGTGCCACTACACAGATCCCAAGCGCACCAAGCCCCCGAAATACCAGATTAGAGACTTGGTGATACTGAACGGGCGCAACATCAAAACGCGCCGACCCTCCCGGAAGTTGGACCCCAGGAATCACGGGCCCTTCCAGGTGGAAAAGATCATCTCGCCCCTTGCCATTCGACTCACGCTTCCTTGGAAATGGGGGATTCACAACTTCTTCCACGTATCGCTGCTTGAGCCCAACCAAACCAGCGAACACTGAGCACCGCCGGACCCCTCGAAGATTCTCCGAGAGGCCAACGATATCAAACAAAGCAAGGAATATGATGTTGACGAGGTCCTTGGGAGCACCAAGAAAGGGCGCTGTGTTCTGTACCTCATCAAATCGCTCGACTACCCAGATCAGAAGCACTGGACAGAAGAACCATATGACAACTTTTCAGTAGGCGGTCTGGAGAAACATTGAGAATTTCACCAACGAAACCCGGAGGTGCCGAGGGACTACCGGCTCACTGAGGGCTAGACTCTGACCCGCCCCTGGCGCATATCGAAGCCGACGGGGTTGAAGCAGGGTCGGGGGGTAGTAGGTTGAAGGGGATGGTGACTTCATCCAAACAAAGACTTTTTCAACGAGCAAGAAAAGCAAAGGTATTGTAATCCCAGAAAGAACAGCAGCCGTCCTTTAACTGTGGCGAGGCGTGGATGACCGGTTGAGAGCCACTGGTTTTGACCGGCTCTGGCAGCGAGACTACTGTACGGCCGGCCTGATCCCCTGCTACACCAGCGTGCCAGGTCAACCCGTCTTCTTATCACCTCTTCAGGGGAATGCCGCTGGTCCCTGGTTACCTTTGCACCACTCCGAATGTAGGGTCTCGGACCGGTCGGAAGACCACCCAGACCCATGGGCCCTTCGTCAGCCAAATTGGCTCCCATGTTTTTTCCCGCTGGAGGGTTTTCTTCGGGCCAGGCGACCAGAGGGATGCAGGGGCTGGAGGACTGCATTCCACTGAACACACCAAGAAAGAGGAGGAGTCAGGTTAGTTAGCTTCGGGCCGAAGCTAAGAAAGAGGGGGGATAGTGTTACACCTGAGGGTAACAACGGGAATAAAGGTACAAGGGGAAAGGTAGCAAAACGGTAAGTCACATGAGTAGGGATCCCCGATGGAATCTCGGGACCTTGGTAAACAGTTCAGCAAGAAAAGTAAGGCAAGACGGTAACCTCGGCGTAAGGGTTGGCTAGGGTGGCGTACTAGGGCACAAACTATCCAATACCACTAGGTCCTCGCGGCCGGGTAGACCCAATGCACTACCGACTCCTGTAGCCGCAGCATACGAGAACGAGATAAGGGGAAAAACTAGCTTCCTGCAAGTCGCACACCATAAGCGGGGCTCATGTCGCAAGACAGGTCTGAAAGAGTCTAGATGGGAGATAAGACCCGGAGTTAGGACCCTACGACCAAGAGGACGGATGTAGGAATAACTCCAGAGCGGGACCAGCAGCAAACTGAACGGGTGATGTGCCTCCGGAGGAACCATGTCTCATCGCAAAAACAGGACCATGATAGGAAACCAGAATAGTCCGGAAGACTAGAGTCTGGAGTGATACGAGGACACTGTCTGTCATCCTCCACCCTTATCACTAGGACCGGACAGGACCAATCAAACCCACGCACAAGACTCCTCGAAGAGCTGCGTGTCTTGAGAATGAACACCCGGCTCCGCGATGGAAGAAAGACCACGTGACAAGGAAAAAGTTTTGCATATATACCGCACGAAACTCCCACGAACCACTTTCCATTCGCCATCCTCGGATACCCGACTCACGAACCACCGCAACCCACCGGACCTGAGATTATTCCGTTCTGAATATAGAATCAATCAAACCTGACTTCACGATATCATTACGTCCACCTCCGTACCCGTGTACCCAGGTGTCTCACCTAAATCAACACGGAAACCGACCAACCCACGATTGACCTCCCGAACCCTACCGCATGGGTTCAACTGCTGGTCACCCAACACCAGCAGGCCCAGTGGGACCTGGAGCAGCTCCACGGGCTATGCTGCGAAGCCTACGACCAAGCCGATCCGCAAATCGGGGCTATCGAACAAAACTACCAACTGATCACCCAGGCCCTGGAATACGTCTACAAAACGGCCGAAGCCAACACGACCATATCCCCCGAATGGATGCAGACCGAGCTGATGCGTATGGCCAGCGCAGCTCAAAAATTCACTGCGGAGGTGTGGACAGCAATCACCGCCCACAACAAGAACCAGGTCGAAAAAGAAGAACATCAGGTCACTACCATGACACGGCTAAAGGACACAGTGCAACTCCTTCAGGTCACTAACCGAAAATGAGCAGAAGAACAGCAAACCTGGAACGACAACTGCGCACATTGGGCCAGAAAGCAGCAGGTGGAGATGCAGTTGCTGGCCCACGAGGAACGGCAGCTGCGGACCGAGGTAAGTGCGATTCGGAGGGCGATCACCACACCCACTTACCTACAGTTGGCCCTCCCCAAGGACATCCCGCTCCCGGCCACCAGGGAAGGAACCCCAGAGGGGGTGGCAGGAGGATCCGGGGGAAACCCCCCTAGACCCCGCCGAACAAGGTTGTGTGACACTGGAGTCGTATCGTGACTGGAGTGTGGAGAAAATCAAAGGTAATCAGGCAACTTTCGATAATTCACAGCGGAATAATCTTAGATCTTTTGTTCGGGGTTTTTCGTTGAGAGTTTCTTTGGTGCTGTCTCCTTTCTTCTCAATGGGCAGAAACCTCTTTGGCTATATAGTCTTCTTTCGGCGTCACATGGTTCCTCGAGAGAACCTGCACTTCTCATCCTTTCCCCAGGATTCTGTCCGCTAGTCAAGACCCCGCAACCCCACGGGCCCGGTTCTTACAACCTCCTTGGTTCTGGTCGGTCTAACCATAAGCTGACTGTTCCACGCACCGCGTAATCCCCTCAAGCCCTGCGGGTGAGTGAATTACCGGCCTATCAGAGAAAGAGGAGATATCGGCTCTATGACCTCACTCCTCGTATCTCGTATTTAGTTGCGTTTGCAGTTCGTCCAGAGATCAGCCCCTTAGGTCTGTTATGGCTGTAAGGTCTAAACCCAAGGCCATCTCCCGCCTAGACTCTCTGAAGCCGACTAGACTCGACTTTTCTCTTGCGAGTGGCTTTGAGTAGTCTCACGTGGCCTGACTATGTAACTAACTAAGTATCCTTCCCCGTGTTTCCTTAGAAGTGTAAAACTACTCTCCCCTTCTCTAGCTTCGTCCCGAAGCTAACAGAGGTCCTTTTCTCTCAACTAAGTAGCCCGCCTCTTTCTGAATGGGTGTCTTGTCAGACATAGTGGTTGCCTGCTGAATGCAGTCCTCCGCCCCTGCATTCCTCGCAGTTGCTGGCCGGCCGGTGTAACACCAGCGAGCCTCGGATGACTGGGCCCTCAGAGTAAGCCGTTGCGTACTCTTACCGTCGCGCCATATTGAGTCGTACTCGACGCCGCGCTGCATCAAGGCTTGGCCGGCTCGGTGGGGTTCCGGGGTCGCAGTCGGCCCAGGGAAGTGGGAGAGGCATGGTGTCCTTCGTGCTAGTAACCCGTATACTCGGCAGTGACCGTGCCCACGTCCTTCTGGCGGGAGACTAGTGTGCTAGAGCAGTGACAGCACTGTCGGGGACTCACTTCACCCCTTGTATGCCGCCTGCACCGGTTCCGCCGGTCCGAGTCGGTCGCCAAGAAGTCGATACGTCTGTTCTGAACAGTTTTCCTGACTCTCAGCGGTTTCAGCCGCGTGCACTCTTCGTCGGGCGCCGGGTCAGCCGCTTTGTTGCATTTGTCGGATCGATGCCTGCGAAGTGGGTCTTTTTCATGTCGTTCGCATAGGACGAAGTCCTCCAGCCCCTTCATCTCTACTAGCGCTCGTGCTTTGCCAGGCTCTTTTATGGACGTCCCGTCTTTAGGCATCGGTGAGTCGGTAGTCCCTCGGAGCGTCTGGATTTCAGTGGTGAAACTCTCGGAGTTTCTCCAGACCGCCTACCAAAAAGTTGTCGAAGGGCTTTTCCGTCCAGTCTTTGCGTTCCGGATAGTCGAGCCATCTGACAAGGTAGAGAATTCGTTTATTTCTCCGGCCGCGTTTGACCGAGGACATGACTTCTTCGACATCGTATTCTTCCGACTGTTCGATGTCATCCGCTTCCCGGAGTACCTTAGATGGGTCCGGTGGTGCTCGGTGCTCACTGGTTCGGTAGGGTTCGAGTAGCAAAACGTGGAAGACGTTGTGGATCTTCCATTTGCGAGGCAGCATGACGCGGACTGCCAGCGGGGAAATGATCTTCTCGATCTGGAAGGGACCATGATTTTTGTGGTCCAGCTTCTTCAAAGGTCGGCGCGTTTTGATGTTGCGACCACTGAGCATTACCAAGTCTCCTACCTGGTATGCCGGCGGCTCCTTCCTCTTTGGATCCGTGTATCACCACATTCACTTCTGTGCTTCTTCCAGCCCCCTACTGGATTTGTCGGGCACGGCGTGCATTCAATGGGTGTAGACTCAGCTGGCCGGGTTGAGGGGTTCCGGCGACGCAGGGTCCATTGCCACTGGGTGGAAGCCATAGGTAGCGTAGAAGGGAGAAATACCATTTCCCGCTGTGGTAGAGTTGTTGTAAGTGAACTTGGCCATGGGTAGTAGGCTCACCCAATCGTCCTGCCCTTTATTAACGAATGCTCAGGGGTAAGCTTCAATTGTTTGGTTGAGCCGTTCTGTTTGTCCGTTGGTTTGTGGATGGAACACTGTTGACATTCGCGGCCAAATTCCCGAAAGCTGTAGGAATTCCTTCCATACTTCCGACGTGAAGCAGGAGTCTCTGTCGGACACAATATCAGCGGGGAGGCCGTGGTATTTCCATACTTCTCTGGCGAAAGCTATTGCCAGGTCTGTCACGGTTTTCTTGTTTTTCTTCAGAGGGAGAAAGTGGGCCATTTTGGTGAATCGATCGATGATCACCTATAGCTGGTCGCACTCCTCCGTGGTTGGTATCTCCGTGATGAAGTCCATTGCTATGGACTGCCATGGTGCGTACGGCAGTTCCAGCGGGGAGGACAGCCAGTAGGGTTGGTGTCGAAATGCCTTGTTTTGTTGGCATTCGGGGCAGCTTCTGACAAAATCAATAATTCGTTCTTTCATTTTTGGCCACCAGCAGTTGTCGGATCAGTTCGATGGTCTTGTCCTGCCCCAGGTGCCCAGCCACCTTCGTGTCATGCTCTGATTGCATAGTCCTCCGTACCAGTCCCTTCGGTACCCAAAGCAGGTTCCATCGGTACAGTAGGTCGTTTTCACAGCTCCATTCCCTAGCCTTTCGGTCCTTCCAGGACGGGTTTCCCGTCACTGCTTCCTGTTTCCTTGCCTGTCCATAGGCTTCATCCTTCTTCCCTTCTTGGCTGAATTTTGCGAGGAATTCCTCCGTCCACCTTCGTTCCGGAAGTGATGCCAGTCGTGCTGATGAGCAGATGAACGATTGTGTCAGGCGCCCCTCAAAGTGATTTTTTCCCAAAACCGTCGTGACTGGCTGGTTTTCTACCCCCCCCTTTTCAGGGCGGTACTCCGAACGCCTGGACAGTGCGTCTGGCTTCCCATTTTGTGTTCCTGGGCGGTAGTAGATTTTGAAGTCGATGCCAGCCAGTTCTTGTGCCCACCTTACTTGCCATCAGTTTAGTACCTTAGTCATTGTGAAGTACTTCAAGTTGTGCTGGACCGAAAAGACCTGCACCTGGTGAGTCGCCCCTTGGCAGTATCGTCGCCAGTGTTTGAAGGCGTCCACTACGGCCAAAAGTTCCTTGTCGTGGATTTCATAATTGATCTCCGCGGGTTGGAACTTCCTCGAGTGGAAGGCTACCGCATGTAGACGTCCTTCTTCACTCCGTTGCGATAATACTGCTCCTAGCGCGAAGTCCGATGTGTCCGATTCAATGATGACTGGTTTTTTTGGGGTCGAAGTGGGCTAGGATCGGCGCCGTGGTGCACCGGTATTTGAGTTCCCGGAAGGCGGCTTCCGCTTCCTGGTTCCATATCCATTCTTTACCTGACTCCTTTTTTTGTCATTTCCGTGAGGGGTCTTGCTACCCTGGAATAATTCAGGATAAATCGTCGGTAGAAGTTGGCGAAGCCCAGGAAGGATTGGACTTCCGTCAGCTATCCCGGGGTCTTCCAGTCGAGAACTGCCCGTACCTTATTGTCCGATATCCTGATCCCGTTTCCTCCGATGACGTACCCCAAAAACTCGACTTCCGTAGCCTTCCATACGCATTTTTCCGCAGAGATCGCCAGTCCGTTGTTCTGAAGTCTCTTGAGTACCTCTTTGACCGTTCGGTCGTGACCTTCTTCCGTGTCAGCGTAGACCAGTATGTCATCCATATAGGCTAGTACTCCCACGTCCAACATGTCCGATAGCACGTGGTTCATCATGTCTTGCAAGGTAGAAGGGGCGTTAGAAAGCCCAAACGATATTACCTGGAATTCGAACAGGCTGTAACGAGTTCTGAATGCCGTTCTCCACTCATCTCCTTCTTTTATACAGATCAGGTGGAACCCGTTTTTTAGATCCATTTTGGTGAACCACTACGCTCCCTGAACCCAATCCTGGAGCTCTTGCATCAGCGGTAGGGGGTACCTGTTGGGAATAGTGATGCGGTTCAAGGCTTGGTAGTCGACGCACAGGTAAAGCCCTCTTCTGTGGGGCTTCGGCACAAAGAGAATGGGAGACTTGGCCGCGGATGTGGAGCATCTAATTTTCCCGGTTCGCTCCATCTCTTTCAACCATCCTCGAAGCTCCTGGAGTTCTTCCTCCGAGAGTGGGTAGATTGGTCCCCAGGATGGCGTGCTTCCTTTCTGGAGGTTAATATGGCAGTTGTATGGTCGGTGGTCCGGTAGTGCCTCCGCTGGCCTCCTTCCTCATTATCCCGAGATATTGTCGGAACTCCACGGGTACTTTTCCCAAAGATTCCCCTTCTTCAATTGCTGACACGTATCCGATAGTCCGGGTGCTGGGGTCGGTTGCCACTGCGTCGTCCCAGGTTAGCAAGAAGTCGGCTTGCTCGTATCGGGTGCACTTCTCGAGGCATTCGGCGCTATTGAACCGTATTTCCGGGTCCTGCCATACTCCCTGAGGGGGTGTTTGGCGATACACCAGAAAGGTAGGAAGATGTCTATTCCTTCTTCCATTGGGGAGACCTCGAACCTTTCTCTGGTGACGTGTCACCGCTGCTGCAAGAGCAGGGGTTCAGTATAATATTGCCCCGCTCCTTCCACGGTTTGACCTGTAAAGTTTTCAACGGGTATCGTCTGGTCGTGTTTTCGTAGTGCAATTCCCAGTCTTCCCGCCATTTTCTGGTTGATTAACAAGATCGAGCAGCCGGTGTCTAGCAGTATTCGAACTCGAGGCTCCTGGGTCCCTGTCGATAATAGCATTGATACGACCGGTCGAGGTCCTCTGTTGGGTTTTTTCGCTGTAGCTATTTCTTTCTCTATATTTTTTCTTTTTTGGCCCGCTCCGCTTATAATGCGCTGGGGCCCCCCGGTTGGCCTGGCCGGCAGGCTCCTTAAAAATCCTCTTCTTCTGCCCACAAGGGCTCGGAGTCCATGATGTCTAGTGCTGCTGTTTTTTGCACTTTGGGCTCGTGTGTAGGAGTGAGAGTCGGGTGCCAATAATGGGCAGGGAGCGCTAGTCTAGAGTAGGCTAGTCTCGAGTGATAGGCTCAATGGATCCTTCCTATGAGGATCCGTGGCTGCCCCCGCTCCTTCGAATGGACATGTTTCTCGGTCCCCCTCAACTGGTAGCAACACTTCATCTACGAGAATTCCGCGAAACAGGCGACGAATCCATCCCATTCCGCGATAGTTGCGAAGAAGGGCGTTTAGGGAAGCATCACATTCCGCGATATTTGCGAAGGAGGGCATTTAGGGAAGCATCACATTCCGCGAGAGAGCGAGGATTCCGCAAGCAAGCGAGGTAGGACCTTTAGTCCTGGAGAAAAAAAAAAAAAAAAAAAAAAATAAGAGAAAGAGAAAAGAGAGAGAAACAAGGCAATTCGCGACTCTCGCGTCAAAAGTAGCTCCGTAGGAGTTAGCGGTAAGTGCCGGGGCCGGCGATATCGGGGCCCGTTGATCTACCTCTCTCTGTGAAGACCTTAGCCGAGTCGAGTTGACAAGCGAAACTAGCAAGTACGCAGCCGACGAGCGATAGCCAAGTACGGAAAACTAGTGACGACGTCGAAAACGTGATACGGACGAGCAATTTGACCGAATTCCTAAATCAAACGCTTTGCGGAATGAGCGATGACGCCGAGCGGAGCTTGTTCACACCGATTTCACGAAGAAACGGTTGCATCGAGCAACAGTGCTGAGGCCGTGACGGTGTTCTTGCGGAACGAGCAACAGCCGAGCAGAGCGTTTTCGCGTGGATTTCGGGAGCGGGCGGACGAGTTGCAAAACGGGCACATGATGCGGTTCTTGTGGAACGGCCGAATTGCAGAAGGAGCGATGACACTGAAGCAGAGAATTGGTGTGTGAGATTCTCAAAGGAAACGGGAGAATCCCGGGACGACTGCGAGCGGAGTGTTTCAGACGGATTTCGTCAAGCAAGGTGCCAAGCAGGTGACGCGGACGAGAAATTCGATCAAATTCGCGTAATGGACGATTTCCAAAACAAGCACGTGATGCTATTTTTGTGGAACGGAGGCTTTGCGGAACGAGCAACGACGACAAGCAAAGCGTTTTCGCGCGGATTCCTCGCGGAAACGGACGAATTTGGGGAACGTGCAGACAACGTTACCGACAGGTCTCGGGCGATTAGGACAACCTCGCGGAACGCACCGGGATTATGGCAGCGGCAACTCCCCCCATTTGGCCAATACCGGCTGAGCTTCTTACCTGGTTTGGCGACGTCAACATATCACGTGATCCACAAGATGGGACTATGGTAACTGCTGTCAATGCCAACGCTGTGGTCCACGGATATTCCCAGTGGTATAGCAGTCATGAGCAAGCGTCAAAACGGATTGTTGAGCTGGAAAAGGAGATAAAGGGTGCAGATGTAGACCGATCGGTTATTTCATCGCTGAAAACAAAGATCAAGCAGCTTGAAAGGGAGGTAAAAGCAGTGCGAACTGCTGAAGAGTTCAAGAATGCAGACCAGCTGGAAGCGAAACTTGTCAAGTCTCAGGAAAAGACATGGGTTTGGAAGGAACGGTACGACAAGCTATTCGATGTTACCCAGGCACTCTGTGATACTGTCAGCACTCCTGGGAACGGGGGGAATGGACCGACCCACAAGACCTATGTTCACAAGATCAAACCGCACGAGCCAACAAGATTCGACGGATCGCAGAATCTGGAAGTGGTGACACAGTTTTTGAACAATGTCGAACACTATGTCCGTCAGGGAGGATCAATGTGTCCAAAGGCATCCCTTGACAATCAGCACATTGACACTATCTGGCGTTTTCTCACTACCAAGATCTTTGGTTGGTTTGAGAATGAGATGAAACGGCGTGGTGTTGACAGGATTCCACCAGCAGACCATGACTATGGAATCACCTGGACTGCAGTCAGAACTGTATTCAAGAAGCAATTTGTTCCCGAAGTTGCAATCTCAGTGGTTCGCAACGAGTGGCATGCACTGAAATTCAACAAAGCGCAAGTTCTTAAGTTCAACCGGCGAGTATTAGAACTTGTTGAAGTGCTGGGAGGATCTCTCACCATAACTCGCGAAAATCCACTGTGGGACGAATATATGCGGAAGTTGCCAGAACTGGTTGCAAACGATATCTCCCAGCAAGCACGCCTTATGTTCCGCCTGAACAATGTCTTGCTCACCCTTTCTGACATGATGGACTTTGTTGCTAATCGCACACTGCCATTTGCGACAACACCTGCGACCGAAGTTGTACAAACAACCACGCCAGTTTACGACCCAATGGATCTGAGCAACATTGGCAACGAAGTTAACACCATCGATGGATCTCTTCAATGTCACCGTTGTGGTGGGATGGGCCACATTGCGCGGCAGTGTGGAACTCCGAGTAATGCCAATCGTGCTGCTCAATTCCGATCCCCTCAGGAAATGCAAGGACGAGATTCCTGGAGGCGTAACTCAACCACTCCTAAAGACCACGAGAAGTCTGCTGTCCAACATCGGAGAAACACCACTCCGGAGAGTCCCAAGAAGAATTCCAAAAGATTTCGAAGGGATAGGCGTCAAATCAATACCCTTGATGACAGAAAGGAGATGGGTACGGGTTCTTACTACTCAGGTAGTTGGGCTGAGCCGTCGTCTTCAGGAGAAGAACCAGAGCAGCAAGAGGCACACGATAGCTCAGATGATGATCTGTACACTGGAGGACAACAGACAAGAGATGGAGGATCTGTGAAGGGAGAAGGCAAGGCGGGAAAAGGCAAGAAGTAGAGGTGATTGAGTGTCCCTCTACACGAGAGCGAGAAGCAGCAACTTTGTATTTGACGGATCTCAATATGCGCAAGGATATTGATAGCCAAACTGATTTGTTACGTTTCAATGCAAAACTTCAAACTTCTCACTCCAAAACTCGCACCGCCTACACCTTAATGGATCCTGGTGCATCTCACTGTTACATCGACTCAAAGTACGCTAAAAATCTTGGCCTGCCAATACGATCCGCAGGACGCATGTCGGTTACCACAGCAGGCATCAAATACCCGCCAACCAATCAATACCAAGTTTGGTTGAAGGCACAGATACGAGGAATCACGGGAAATTACGCTGATATTTCAGGATGGTTAACCCTCTTTGATCTCAACGGAGTGTACGATTTGATCATTGGAAAGAACTGGCATTCAACAACACGCCATCTGGTGGATTCCGACAATGTGCTACACCTATTGGATGCCAACTGGTCATTATTGACAGACGGTCGACCGGCTTTTGTTCGACGGTTGTCCTTAACAGGCCTTCGACCACATCAAGGACGATATCACGAGGTTCAGAGTCACTGGGCAACAATTGCCAAGGCAGCCAATATCAACCTGATATCGGCAGAGGAAATCAAACGGGCAATGAAATCAACCGGAAAACCTGGTGGCGATAGGATTTTCACGATCGATATTCGGCAACGACCGTCAGAGGATACCTAGACAGAGAACGATCGTTCCATTCTTGCAGACCTTGGGAAATGGAGGGCGCAGATCCGCCAGGACTATCAGGATCTATTCCAACTACCGACAGGTGTTCCACCACCAGGAGAAGATGACTTTCGTATTCTAACCGATCCAACTGCAAAAGTTCCACACTGTCAACCCTATCGAATGACGCCCGCTGAACGAGAAGAATTCGAAGAGCAAATCAAGAAACTCCTGGCCAATGGATGGATTACCGATTCGCATACTCGCTATGCAGCTCCAGTCATCTTTATGACGAAACCAAATGGGACGTTACGCATGTGTGTCGACTACTGGGGATTGAACAAGATTACGGTCAAGGATCAGTATCCATTACCATATATCGATGATATTCTCGACAAACTTCATGGTGGAAGGATTTTCACGAAGCTAGACTTAGCTAGTGGCTATCATCAAGTACGAATTCACCCTGACGATTGTCACAATACGGCATTCATTGCGCCTGAAGGTTTTTACGAATACAAGGTCATTCCATTCGGACTGGCCAATGCACCAGCAGCATGCATGCGTCTTATGGACCGGATTCTTCGACCACACCGACCATATGCGATTGTATATCTGGATGATGTTCTCATATTTTTGAAAACCATGGCAGAAAATAAGGCTCATATCGATGCGATACTCCAGTCTATACGCCAGGCGCGATAGCGTCTCAGCGATCCAAAATGTATATTTGGAACCTTGGAAACCTCTTTTGTCGGATTTAAGGTCAACAGATATGGGATCCATACAGAAGAGAAGAAGATAGCGGCAGTGCGAGACTGGCCAGTTCCTCAGTCCCCTTCAGCACTTCGCTCATTTCTGGGTTTGGCGGGATACTATCGGAAATTTGTCTTGAAATTTGCACACCATGCAAATTTTCTCTATGACCTTGCCACCAAACCAAAGGACGAATATCAATGGACAACCCAACACCAAATGCAGTTCGACGACCTGAAGCAGGCACTCACATCAGCAGCGGTATTGGCAACACTTGATCCAGATGCCAACTTTATCCTTCGGACAGACGCATCAGACACTGCTATTGGTGGAGTACTTGCTCAACGACAGCAGTTTGAAGGAAAGATGGTGGAACAGCCACTCGGATTGTTTTCACGGAAACTCCATTCGGTAGAAACCAGATACCCTGCCTACGACCGAGAATTGCTTGCAATCAGTGCCAATTTGGAGCATTGGGCATGTTATGTTCACGGTCGACGACATACCACAATTTACACTGATCATGCGGCTCTTCAACATATTCTGGGTCAAAATAAGCTGTCAAGCCGCCAGTCGCGCCATCTCGACAAACTCCAGCAACACGACTACGACATCAAATATTTCCCAGGTCCCTCCAATACGGCTGCCGATGCACTGAGCCGAATTGCCTAGACTCAACCGTCAACTCCGTCACTTTTAAACGTCATCGAGCTCAGGATTTCTGCTTCAAATGATTGGTTGGACGATATCCGGGCAGGATATACTGAAGATTTGGTTTTTGGTCCAGTACTGGAACACCTAAACGACAAAGGTGTTGAAGCTCCAAGGACAAAGAAGGCTCGGAGGACAAGAGAAAGGGCAAAGTTATATCTTCTCCAGGATGGCCTTCTCTATCACAAACCCTCAGGTGGAAAACTTTGCATTCCAGACAATCTACGATCGGATGTTATTCACAAAGCTCACGATGCAATTCTTGGAGGTGGCCATGCAGGTATCAAGAAGACCATTGCTGCAGTTGCCTCTCGGTATCATTGGCCAAGGATGACAGATACGATTACCAACTGGATACGAGGATGCGATGTTTGTCACCGGGTCAAACACAAGAATGCAAAACCATATGGACTTCTGCAGGCATTACCCACTCCATTGGAACGGGCCAAACGGGTCAACATCGATTTCATCACCAAGTTGCCCACATCGAAGTCTGGATATGACGCAGTTGCAACCGTCATTGACCCATTGACAAAAAGAACCCACTGGATTCCTGTTATCGAATCGGATCTCACTGCTGAGACATTTGCAACTGCCTTTATTGCTGGTTATGTTCGGTTACGTGGACTTCCAGTTTCTATCGTGTTGGATAGGGATGTTCGGTTCACATCCAGTTTCTGGCAGTCTCTGTGTTCGCAACTTGGTATCAAACTGCAGATGTCAACAGCATATCACCCACAGTCAGACGGACAAGCTGAAAAAGCAAATTCGACCTTGGAAACCTTCCTCAAGGCATAAATTGCACAGTTGGAAGATCCTGCTGATTGGGATCAACTACTACCGTTAGCTGAGTTCACCTACAATGCAGCCAAGCATAAGGCAATTGGTATGTCACCCTTTGAAGCCAATATCGGTTATATCCCAAGGCTGCCATTGGATTTACTGGCCCCTGGACCATTTGTTCCGAATTCGCCATCTGCAGCCTCATATGCGGAAAAGTTGACAAAGATCTTACGGATGTTACGAGAACGGATGGAGGAAACCCAGTTGGCCATGGTCTCCGATGCCAACGAGCAGCGGCAACAACACCACTTCAAGGTCGGTGATGACGTTTTCCTGGATACACGTCTCCTGCCAGTTGGATATGCCAATGTTACTGGAGTTGCTAGTGAAGTCAGGAATTCACGGAAGTTTCAGCACCCATACGCAGGACCGTTCAAGCTTCACAAGCAAGTTGGGAACAATGCATTCTTGCTTGATATTCCAACCCGCTGGAGATTAAACCCAGTCTTCAACGTCACGCGGTTAAAGCCATCGAAAGTCGACAACACGAGGGAACACCCTCCACGGCCACCATTACGGTCGACGTTAGCAGCGGCCACAGAATACGAAGTTGAAGGGATTCTCGAACATCTAGGTACTGTGGCTCGTGATCTCAAGTACCTAGTCAAATGGGTTGGATATCCGAATCCAACTTGGGAGCCATTGGAAAATTTGAAGGGTGGGAGTAAGGAGATGCTTAGAGACTAGCATACTGCGAATGGACTTCGGACGTATCGGTGGATGATGGAAGAGTGAGGTTTGGTGATTTCAGTTGGATTTTTTTCAAAGAAATTGTATGATCGCAAAGTTGTTCTGGGAACAAATTGGTGCTGGAGAAGAAGGGGGTTTGTTTTTTTGTTTTCTGCATTAAATGTTTGTTTTGCTTTTGGCTGCTACTACAGAAGGGGGGGCTTGTTTTCTTGAGCAGGGAGTGGTTGTAGGAGTGAGAGTCGGGTGCCGACGCTAGGCAGGGAGCGCTAGTCTAGAGTAGGCTAGTCTCGAGTGATAGGCTCAACGGATCCTTCCTATAAGGATCCGTGGCTGCCCCCGCTCCTTCGAATGGACATGTTTCTTGGTCCCCCTCATCCGGGGCTGGTGGGGCCTCCTCTTCGGGTTTGCACGGCCGCTTTGTTCCTGCCACTATTTTCCATGGCACTGTGGGGCTGTCGGTGCCCTTTGCCGTGGTGCCGGCGAAACATTTGGCTGCCCGGTGACCTCGTCGCCCGCAGCAATGACATCCTCAGGTACTCGCGTATTCCCTGCACTCGGGGTCCGGAACTCCTTTGAACGCAGCAGCCTCGGATGCCTATCGTCCTTCTCTTCCGTACTCGCTACCCCTGTTGCCTTCACGCTGGGGTTCCTTCTCTGTTTCCCTATTTTTTTGGCTATCGTTCAAGCCTTCTTTGTTTTGTCCGTTCTTTTTTTTCTCATCCCGTTTTCCGGCCGGGGCGGGAGTCCTTGCTTTTCCCGGGCTAGTCGCAGGGCCTTTTTCTTCTCGACTTGCAGCGCCGCTTGGTACGTTGCTTGTAAGAACCCTTCATCGTCGGCGAAGTCTTCCAGGTAATGGGCGAACCTCATGTCCATCACTGATTCTGGCATTGGGAGGTTCACCTTTTCTTGGAGGCTTTCCCCCGTGGCGCGCGCGTAGAGGTTAAGGGCCCGGAACTCCATCAAGTAGGACCGAATGTCACGGTGATATCTTTAATGTCCTAACTTTAGCTGGGCATCCGCTGCCTCTCACTCGTTGCGGTACTCAGTCCGGATCACAGCCAAGTAATTGGCCCAGGTGTCATTGTCCTGCAGTTCGCGGTGTTGGTGGAGGTGCCTGACCAAGGCCGTGTCCATCAGAAGTGTTCCGACCCAGGCAATTTTTTGCCTGTCACTGGTCTCGGGGTAGAATCTGAGGTACATGGTAACTGATTCCCACCGTTGATTGAAGATGGTGGGGTTTTTTCCGTCGAACTTCGCCAGGTTTTCCATTTTTAACCTGGAGGTCCTTACTTGGGGTTCCGCGGATCGTGCAGGGACTTGTGCCGTCGCGATTCCGGCTTCTACCAACCGGGCTATTTCTTCTGGCGTGACCGTGGTTGCCAGCTGTTCGTAGGTCGGTTCTTCAGTGTTTGGTGGGGACCTGCCCATGGGGAGGTTTCGCTCGCAGTTGTCGCCGTCACCTTCACTTGGAGGCGGGGAGGGTGACGGCGGCACGGTCCTTCGTGTGGGCCATGGTGGGGGGCCGTTCCCTCCTACTCCTCCGTCGTTGGCCAGGATCGCTGGGGGTCTTTGCTGCTGTTGGGGCCTTCCAAGCAAGGGGCTTCCCAGTGTTAGTTGGGCCACGGGTCCCACTGCCAGGAGTTCAGGCCGGGTTCGTGCCGCCGGTGTTGCTGGTACGGCTACGGCGGTTGCTACCCGTACTAGTTCGTCTTGGGCCTGGGTTAGACGCTGTTCCAGCCCTGCCAGCCGTCTTTGGTCCTCCTTTTGTTGCTGCTCGAGCGTTTCCACCTTCTGTTGACGGTCAGCAGCCCATTTCGCTACATTACCTTGGAATTCCGCAAGGTGTGTGTTTCAGGTCAGGTTCGCTTCCGACAGGAATGTCACTGCGTCGTGCATTCGGGCTACCTGGGTTGCCTCGTGCGTTCGCTGTATCTCCTCCGTCTTGAAGCGTTTGATGATAGCCTCCCAGACTTGTCGGGTGAAGGCGTGATACACATTAGCAGCTACCATCCGCTCGTTTCTTACCCAATCACACGAGATCTGTTCCTTGGCCTCCATTTGTTCATAGACGTATTGAGTGCCATGCGCCAACCGGTTATAGGTGGCCTCGATGCATCAGACGCGTCGGTCCATTCGGTCCACTGTGTTGCCGCAGAGGTCCAATAGCTGGTGTAGGTCCTGCTCCACCTGTTGCTGGTGGTTGGCCATAGCCCGCATCGATCCAACCGGGTTGGTGATTTCCAGGGTTTCTTCCATTGTTTCTTCGTCGTTGGTGATCTGTAGCAGATCCTGTGGCGCCTCCAAGAGGAGAATATTGTAGTCGGACAACGACAACATTTTCCTCACTACTGGTCTAGGAAATCTCCGCTGTATATAGTTGAATCGTAGTCGAAATGATAGTCCAAGAGGTGAAAAAGCTCATCCTCGTTGAAATTAGCCGGTTGGGATAGCAGCGCGCAATTCCACCACTGCTGGGTATACCAATGGTATGGGGCGCAATCGATTGCCTCGTGGGTTGGTTTAGGTCCGTCAAAGAACTCTTCCCACTGCTTGTGTCTTGCGATTTCCTTGTCGATTGTCTGAAAGGTGTAATCGAAGGAGTATTGGGACTTAGGTTCCAAGAAGGTAGATAGTTCGAGTAGGTCGGCATTTCACCCACAAACCGACGGACAAACGGAAAGGTTTAATGCAACCCTGGAACAATACCTTCGAGCATACTGCAATTACCAACAGGATGATTGGGGAAGGTCACTACCAATTGCCAAATTCTGCTACAACAATACCTGATCCGAAAGCACGAAAACAACCCCCTTCTTTGCGAACTATGGATACCACCCACGATTCCTTCCGGACCTCAGCAGTGAGGATGAAGAACTACCGGAAACCTCAGAATACATCACGGCACTACAACTGCTCCACAAGGAACTCAGCACGGAAATGACGGAAGCACAAATGGCTCAAGTGGAACAGTCCAACAAGGCAAGACAACCAGATCCAGTCCTGCAACCAGGAGACACAGTCTGGCTGAGACGGAAAAACATCCGGACTACACGACCCTCCTCCAAACTGGACTACAAGCAAATACGACCTTACACCATCTTGGAAAAAATCGGATCCCGAGCCTATAAATTGGACCTGCCCCCCTCTATCAAAATCCATCCAGTCTTCCACATCAGCCTCCTAGAACCCACAGCCAGCAGCGAGCCCATTCCCGGACACCGACAGCCCTCACCGCCACCCATCATCATCGACGAACAACAAGAGTGGGAAATCGACAAAATCCTTGACTCACGAAGCCACCGCGGAAAGATCCAGTATCGAGTCAAGTGGACCGGTTTCCACGACCCCGACCGCACCTGGTATCCTGCTAGCAACTTCGAAAACTCTCCAGAAGCGATTCGCCAATTCCACACCGAATACCCCCAAAAACCAGCACCACGCAATTAGCCCCACAGCTAAGAAATATGTCCGCCCCGCACTCCACCACCACTACGATTGACACTACTGAAGGCTGGACCTTCACCAACAATGATACCAGCAACGAATTCCCGACCACCACTAATGCCGACGACGGTTGGGGCGACGCCCCCGCTGCTACTACCACCGATGGATAGGGCCCGGTACCTACGGCACCATCCCCCCCACTCTCCGCCATAGGACAGCCCCATACCAACGATCACGCCTCCCTACACTGGACCGCCTGCTATGACGACTACTGCGGGGTCCACCGCCAAATGAAGAACGATAACTACTACCCTCAACAAAGCACCAGCTGGCGCCGCCGCCGCGTCCGCCGGACATGCGACTGCGCAATGCCCCACCCCGAGGAACTACTCTAAATAACACACAAACGACACCTCGACCCCATCAACGCATGCGTGGACTGGTATTGAGGAAAGCGGGTCTGCCCCGACTGCCGGTTCCTGGTCAACCTAGAAAACCACCACCTCCGCTGTCGTGCCGCCAACCTGTGGGAACCCCTGGCCGACATCACGACCACTCGAGAAGATCAAGAAAACACCGCACCCCCGGAGGAGGCCGCCGCCAATGACGAGGCTCGCGCCGCTACACCAGCAGCCCTCCGAGACGAACAGATATCCTAGCTACACGACATCGTAACCATGCTCCACCACACTACTACCAGAGACGCACGCCGCAACCACGTCGTACACCGGACGCTCGCCCAGCGGATGAACGAATTCCACGACGCGGACCAACAGCAACTCCAGCAGATGGCTATCACCCTGGGAACCATCATCACCGAACAGCAGCGGATGAACAAACAATTTCAAGCCCAGCAGCAGGCTAGTCGGCCCATCCACCGCCGGACCCTTACAACCCCACATAACCTCGCCGCAGCTTCGGTCTGGAATGGAGGCGTACTGTCACGAACCTGGTGTGACAGGCTGATTGGCGCTGCCGCCGGTGCGGTGCTTGTCATAGCTGGTCTATGGCTCGTCCTCCTTCCGGCCGCCGGGGCCACCTACATTCTCCGAGGCTAGCCAGCCACACCATCAGAATGCCACACCGGCCGTCGGCATCTTCTCTGTTATGTTGCTTGCGCCTCCTTTTCTCCTGTCGTCTCTGTTATGTTGCTTGCGCGTCCTTTTCTCCTGTCATCTCTGCTATGTTGCTTGCGCGTCTTTTTCTCCTGTCATCTCTGTTAGGTTGCTTGCGCATCCTTTCTCCAGTGTTTCAAGCAAAGTGTTTTCCGCGCGGCGTGCGAGTGCTATCATGTGTCTCCCTTGGATGGTTGTGGTTGATTCATTGTGTTGACTCCTTGTGTTGGGGGAACTGTGTCAGTCTCGCGGGCGTGCTGTAATTCCACAGAGGAAGAAAACGGGTATAAAGGAAGGGTGCGGTAGCTAGGCTGGAGATTCTTTCTCCACGCAATCTATTATCTCTCTCCACCAACTCCTACTTCTACCTTCCCATGAAACCGGTGCGGCGACCGAAACTCCGAACCGAACGACCATGCTACAGTAAAGACCATCGAGTGGCAGTAGACGATGACAACGAGAGACTGGGAGTTAGAGTCTCGCCAGCATAGACAGGGCTACGCCGAGGGACATCCTCAGACTTCGCCGAACCAGAGAGGGAAGTACTTGCCCGCGCCAGTGAGCTGAACAAACACAGCCCGAGAGCCCAACAACGGAAAAGACCTACCGTGTAGGCACGCCGAGGAACTACGTTGCCTGTCAAGCCCCAGACAGTGCAAAGAAGTCAGGATCCTGACAAAACCGCCCCCTGGGGACCAATTAACCCCCTTTTGGAAAACGAGCTCCAGACCCTCTGGGAGTGGCTCAATGAAATGCTAAGGACAGGAAAGATCCAAAGGTCCATCTCACTGGCGGGATCCCTGATTTTGTTCGTACCGAAACCAAATGGGAGGGAACTCCGGCTGTGAGTTGACTACCGAGCTCTCAACCGGATAACGATTCCCAACCGATACCCCCTTCCTCTGATGCAGGAGCTACAGGACCGGGTGCAAGGAGCCAGATGGTTCACCAAGCTGGACCTGAAAAACGGGTTTAACTTGATCTGCATCCAAGAGGGAGACAAATGGAAAGCGGCATTCCGAACCTGTTACAGACTATACGAGTTCCAAGTTATGCCATTTGGACTAACCAACGCACCGTCAACCTTTCAAGACATGATGAACCACGTCTTCTCCGACATGATAGACCTGGGCCTCTTGGTTTACATGGATGACTTCCTGATCTATGCAAAAGCTGAGGAAGAACACGATCGGAGGGTTAAGGAAGTGCTGGCAAGACTATAGGAAAACTGGCTAGCGGTCACGCCGGACAAATGCGTGTGGAAAACCCAGGAAGTAGAATTCCTGGGATATGTCCTCGGAAGAGAAGGGATTAAGATGGCAAAAGGAAAAGTGGAGGCGGTGCTGGAATGGAAAACCCCACCATCACTGACGGAGGTACAGTCGTTCCTGAGATTTGCCAACTTTTACCGACGCTTCATTCAGGACTACTCTCGAGTGGCCAGACCCCTGACGGAACTGACCAAAGGAGACAAAAAGGAATGGAAGTGGAATCCACAGGTGGAAGAAGCCTTCCAGGACCTGAAACGGCGATTCACAACGGTGCAGAAACTAGCCCACTTCGATGCCACGAAACCCGTGATCATCGAAACAGATGCCTCCAACTTCGCAATCGGAGCCATCCTATCACAAAGAGACGACAGAGGGAAATTACACCCTGTGGCCTTCCACTCCCGGAGGTTCCAGCTGGCGGAAATCAACTACGAAATCTACGACAAGGAACTCCTGACCATCGTCGATACCTTCAAACATTGGCACCGATACTGCAAAGGAGTGATGAATCAGTTCGAGGTGTTTAGCGATCACCAAAACCTCGAGTACTTCATGACTACGAAGATACTCAACCGTCGCCAGGCGTGGTGGGCTCAGGAGCTAGCAGGTATCGACTTCCGCATTCACTACCGACCAGGGAACCAGAACGGAAAACCAGATGCTCTGTCAAGGCGTTCGGAGTACCGCCCTAAAGAATGGTGGAGTGAAAGCCAGCTGATTACGACAGTTTTGCGAAAGGACAACTTCGTGGAACCAGACAGACAAGAAAGAACGTTTATCTGCACTTCAGCAATGTTGGCATCACTCCCACCACGGCAATGGTCGGAAGAATTCGCGGAAGCTGTCAAAGTGGCAGGAAGGGAGGACAATGAATACCAAGGCGCATGGAAGGAACTGGAAGTAGTGCAGGGGAACGCTGCACTGAACAACCGAAAGGTCAAGAAGGCAGCTGCCCACCGCTGTAAGGTGCGGCAGAGGGACCGAAAGGTCAGGACAGCAGAGGTCCTCGAGATCAAGAACGGGCTCCGCCCACGGGGTCTATGCACCTCGGGGGAATCCAAACCCGAGTCACCACTTCTCACGCCAAGTCATCAGATCTCACGACGGCTCTTGCTCTACAAAAAGAAAGAGGATTTCTCACCTCACCAGGAGAAATCAGCATCACTTTGAGCTTGAACAAACTCAACGCCAAAAATCGCCAAGCCTTTCGCTCGACACACTGGAACTTTGCGCAAATCAGGGCTCACGGACATCACGATGTCTGGCCGAGCGACTGAATCGACCGAGGCGGCCCCGTTGGTGGCCAAGCACATCGATGCCCACCTCCTGGCGGAGCAGGTGGGAGACCAGGGAACCTACAGGGAGGAGGAAATGTACGATGCGGAAAGCGGCGCCAAGAGCAGCGACCTCTCTAAGCTGGAGAGCGAGGAGGAGGAGGAGAGGTGGGAGGGGGAGGACAAAGGAAGACCGAACTACAAACGCGCTGCGGTGGGCGCTAGACAGCTGCAGAGCACGCAGGAGTTTTTCCGGCGTGGCAATGGGCATGACAACGACAATTTCTTTGCGACAGCAGGCAAGCACTCCATGAGGGGAGTACTTGTGCGCTCCCTCTCTGTGGCGGCCAGTAGCCCCCAGCAGCTGGGATCGGCTTTGACCCCGAATTCTGGCAGCGACTCCAGTGAGGGGGCAGGAAGAGAGGGCGGCCAGGAGCTTAACAGGGTGGGAAGCAAGGAGGCGGGAGGAAGGGAGGAGGCAAACCTTGTTTGGGCGAAGGAAGTGGCCAGTATGAGCGAGGAC
>Ga0307516_10002607_pt1 | contig 23944 bp, 19 predicted proteins | sample 19_EM_MG_FD_203310 | JGI IMG/M metagenome (GOLD analysis project Ga0307516, IMG submission 203310) | Populus trichocarpa ectomycorrhiza microbial communities from riparian zone in the Pacific Northwest, United States - 19_EM | ecosystem: Host-associated > Plants > Roots > Unclassified | place...
TTAAGCCTCCGCTTCGCGGGTATGACAATCCGGCCATCCGAGTCCGAGTCTTGGTCGCGCTCGCTGGGGAGGTCGGACAGTGGTGATGACTCCCGCGAGGAGATACGGATGGGCGACGTGTAGGCCCTGACGGGAGAAATGAGGTTTATAGGCGAGGAAGGGATAGTAATCGGCCCGTGAGGGAGAACTAGAGGGGCTGAGCCGAACGGAGGAATCCGAATGGTCGGGGACTTGTCCGCCCGTGGAGGGGTTGAAGGGTGGGATAACTGGGATGTCGATTGATGTGTCATCTTGAAGGGATCTTGAGTAGCTTTAGCTTTGGTAGCTCTGGAGACGTTTGCTGTGACAAATGAGGCAATGGGAGTGAAAGGAGACACGGAAGGTGACGATGTTGGGTGGAAAAGGGCATCGGCCTGAGTACGTTCAACCTCTGCTCCCGGGGACATGAACCCGAACGCAGAGACAGTAGGTGAAATAATTTGGGGTCTTGAAGACAGAGGAGACACGGAACGTAGAACGAATGGGGAGGAGACACTGCCTCCCATCCCCGAGGGGTCACCGGAAGGTGTAGAGACCTCCCCATCGTCCTTGGCTACGATCGGAGAAACAGATCTCGAGAGCGAAAAGGAGGCGCCCCCCTTCGTTCCTGCAGGTAAATGTGTGGGATCCGATAGCAGAGCCTCTTCAAGGCAAAACGACGGTCCTTCCTCTTCATGTTCAGGACCTGGTGATGGCACCAAAGTATGAGAGGGCGAAGGAGGTCGGCGAACCTCTTTGTCAGGCGAAAGCGAAGCTGCCGTAACGTGCCGGGTAACAGACAACAGAGATTCGGCCTCCGAGTCAGAAACGACGGACTCTGCGGCGTCGTTCGTCATTGCGAGAGATGTCTTTTCCTCGGGAGGAGAGAGACGGGTCGGGCTAGGTAGTGTATCGGGGCCTGCGGCGAGAGGAACAGGCAAATGTTTTGGAGACGATTCCAGGATTTGATCCTCGTCTTCTGAATCGAAAGCAGTCAATTCGCGGGCATCGTCTTTCCTCCTTGGATGGCGAAAGTAGGCCACATTGTTTGACGGCATAGGTGGAGATGCACGGGACGATGTACTAGGGGACGCAATCGGAGTATCGAGCGCAGGTATCACAGGTGACTCTGAGGAGGCCGGAGACTCAACTATTGGGTGATTAAAAACGGCGATTTGTTGTAATGCCTGCGGGCGGGGGCAGGGGTCAGGAAGGATTACCATGGAAGGGTCTTCTATATCTATGACAACATTTATAAGTGAAAAGGGACATGGACGACTCTCTCTTACTTTGATCGATTGTCGTATCAGGTGTGACGTCCGTTGGCTCATGTTCCATTTCGTCTCGGTCTTCTGGCATATCCAGGCCATTGCTTCGCTGTTCCGGAGAGTTTGGATGAGGGCTCATGCTTTTGTTGACTGCAAGAATGGAATCATGAGCAGGAATCGATCATTGCGCTTCAGAAGTAATACCAAGGGTCAAAGCGTTTGAAGAACGACGGGAATTTGATGTCCTGAACCTATTAGTGCCTGTGGTATACCCTGCATTTAAGAACGTTAGATCATCCACCAAGAATCTCGAAGGTAAATCACCTGGATCTGACAATCGTTCGGGGGAGTTCTCAGGTGTGGTTCTCAAGGGGCTGGTTCCAGAGTGCTGATAGAATGGAAATTTGGGCTCGGGTTTGGGAGTTTGATGAATCGACACATCCGCATATGCCGATCGATCGGGGCTGGTTCCTATTGAACGACGAGGTGTCTCTGGAGGAAGCGATCTTGAGTGGACAGCACTGTCCTGGTACATGGTTTTGTTCGTAGATATGCCTACTTCGGCATAGGAAGTAACCAGGGCGGTGCTAACGCCGACATCGAGAAAGGACCCTGGGACAGGACTTGTCGCGGCATCGCAACGGATCGGTTGGTCGTCCACTGGTTAAAAGCGGTAGGATCAGCTGAAGAAAGGGGAGGGGTAGTCACCTACGCAGGGCTTCGGGGTCCTTTTCGCGCTCCAAAAGGTCTTCGATGGCATAGGTCAGGGAGTCAAATCGCTCAATCACAGTTTGATCGCTCTTGTTCAAGGAGCCGATCTCGATTTTGAGGGCCGTAACGTCTGTTTGGAGGGCGGTGACCTTTGTTTCAATGGTTCTGATGGTCCTTTGATGGTCTTGTTGAGCCGCAAAGACCTTTTCAAAAAAGGCGAGGGCTCTTTTGTCGCGGGTGTCGGAGTCTTCACGTTCCTTGGACACATCCTTGGTGTGAGTGGCGAGGGATTCAATGGTAGTCTTGAGAGCACACTCGTGAGCTTTTAAAGAAGATAGGAGGAGAGAAACCGTGGGGTTGGGGTCTGGGGTATGCGGGGAGGGAATGGGTTGGGGCGCAGGAGGGGAGAAATGGGGGGCCGGGAGGGGGTGGATGTGTGTGTAGGAAGGTGAGGGGTGGAGGCGAGGGGCGGCAGAGGCTGGTTGGGCAGGCGGGACTAGAAAGGACATGGGCTGGGAGGGGCGCATGCGTTGGACATTAGGTGCGGCGGGGTCGTGGTAGATGAAGTGGGTGCCGGGCATCGTCGTCATCGGCTGGGGCTGGGGGACGGATGAGTTGAGGTTGAGTCCGCGTCTGCCAGCCATGAAAGACGCGTCGCGAATACTATGTCAATATGTCACGGTCACACCCGATCAGATGGACAAGACCATCTGCATCGTAGGTGCCGGCCCCGTCGGTCTGGCCGCCCTCAAGTCCGTCTTGGACTCTCCTCAGTACAAGGCTGGACACTGGAAGCCCTCAGCCTTCGAATCTAGGGACGACATTGGCGGAGTCTGGTACATTCTCGAGCTCATCATCCTTCCAACCATTCAACGTAAAGTTCAGGCTCCCAGCGCCGCCCACAGATGATCCACCCCTCACACCACTCTACGATGCCCTCACCACGAACCTACCCCATCCGATCATGGCCTACACAAGCCGCCCTTTTCCTCCATCCACTCCCCTGTTCCCAAATGCCCGCATCGTGAAAGATTATCTCGATGACTACACGAATCACTTCCGTCTCCGTGCCCATATCCAGCTAAACACTGCCGTCACTCGGCTCAAATGGGATGGATCGACCTGGCAAGTTACCACATCAACCGGAGAATCCCTTCGATTTGACATGGTCTTGATATGTAATGGCCACTACCGCATACCCCGATACCCCGATACCCCCGGAATCGCAGAATGGCTCGATTCAGGTAGAGCTACGCACTCCGCCTGGTACAGGCGACCTGACGGTATCAGCAAAACCGATACAGTTCTCATCCTCGGCAACGGTCCAAGTGCCAAAGACATTTCTGCCGACCTCCAAGCCCACACAGTCATCCGCTCAATAACTAATGCCCCCCGAGAGGATTTTGGAAATCTCAAGATCAGGGGCCGTATCGTTCGCTTCGAGGAAAACGGTCGAGTTACATATCAAGACGGGACAACAGATTCCGGTATCACGCACTGCATCTTGGCCACCGGCTACCAGTACTCGTACCCATTCCTCTCAGAAGAGCTCTTACATTCCAGACTGCCACCCCCAGTACCACCCCTCCCTGCGGATCTTTATAATTCCACTTACAACGTCTTTCCTCTCGCTCGACACCTCTTCCCTCTTCAAACCGCATTTCCACCCCACACTCTCGTTTTTCCAGGTCTCTTATACGAAGTCTTTCCCTTCCCCCTAGCAGAAGCTCAAGCACGGGCCGCCCTTCACATGTTCGCAAACCCCAAATTGCTGGACCTCACCCGAGAATCTACCGACATCATCACCCGGCACGACCGCCTTCGATCTGAATTCGGTGATAACGACCTTGCCATATCCAAGGCGTGGCATGGCTTTGCACCGCTCGAGCAGTTCGATTATCGCGACGAGCTGGAAGACTTTGCGCCTGCGGACCCCGGCTCTGATCGACAGTATATCAAGGTGCCTGAATGGGAGAAGAAGTTTTATTGCAAGACAGGCGTGCTTAGGAAAGCCTGGGACACTCTCAAGGAAAGAGGCGAGGCAGACGGTTGGGTTCGCGGAGTTGGGGAGGGTGGTACACAAGAGTGGGTGGACTTGATGGAAAGGTTGCTGCAATGGGCAGAGGACAACGATATCGTGGTCGGTACGTATGAAATTTATGATTGATCATCGTACATGGAAGCTGTAGCCTAGCAGTTATGGTATCACCCCTGGCAGGAGACGTTACAAGACGGACTTGTAGCCTAAACCATAGCCAAACACATGATCAGATTGTGTGATTTTTGGCGGAGTATCCATGACGACCGTAGGTGATCAGATTATGGTTATCTATACAGGTATGTGTACAAGTCTGACTTGTAACGTCTCCTGCCAGCGGTGCATTGTTTCTACTTTCAGAAATAGTCCGAGCATCAAATAGATGCTGCCGATGAGAAGAGTTTTAGTTTCCAATAATAATCCTCCGATAAAATAGGCAAGTTTACTCGCGAGAACAGCCCCAGCAGGATGAAGCCAATATAATCAATGCATATTAGGGCTTCATACGTTCAGGTTTGGCTTCTCCCAGCATCTCCAGCTGAGTAGAACGGCTATAGGCGTTTTGAACAGCACAGGGAAAGGGAAGTTTCGTTCCAGTGGGTTGACAGGCCGTCCCATGTCAGCCGGGCGCATTCTTACTTTCCCCTCGGCCTCCGTCCCCAGTCCAGGAATGGATCAAAGTCGCCTAGGCTGTCGGTCTCAATTCCCCTTTCTCCCATCCATTCAAAACGAAGTGCCGCGCTGCTTGCATACACAACTGCTTACGCCGAGGCAGTAGCAGCCAGATGGGGTTTAGGAGACATGGCAACAATCCAAAGGAGAGACGCTTTGTGTTTGAGACTGACCGGTATATATCACTTTCCACTCGGAAACTGGTGGCTGAGAGAATCGAAGCGCCTCCGTCGCGAAATTGCGACATCTCATGCAGATGGTCCACATTCGGAGGCGGATGAGGAGCATATACCAAATTTGAGCAAAGGGGAAATCTCGTCGGAGGTTATCGATTCCTGGCTGTCCTAAGAGAAAGACATTGGGGGGTCCATGCAGATGAAGAAACGAGAAGATTTGTTCAACGGGTCTGGACGATCTAAATGATGATTCGTCAGCAGTTCACTCGAGCACCGAGAAAGGGACACAACGTAGCAGGTCTCTTTCCACCAAAATGGCATCAATACCTACATTCTCCGGGGAAACTTCGAAGCTCATCCTGGCCACCCGAAGAATCTAAGCAGACCTCATAGACGTCCGAGTTCCCCGCTTGCATTCGCGCAAAGGGCCTCTGTCACTTCAATAAAACCTAGCTGCAGAATTGAGGGAGGATGTTGGCACTTTCCAGCAGCAAATCGCGGTAATTGTCACCATACTACAGGCGTGTCTTTATTCATGCTCAATGCAGGTATTGCGCAGGAACTAGACTTATGCATTGACGATCAGCCGGGAGTGAAGAGCCGGACATCGCTGAGACAGTGGTGGCGGAATTCAAGGATTCATTGTCTCGGTGCGCATGTCGTCTTTCCGCGTTGCCGTCCACATTTCGGTATTCAAAACAGTTCTCTGAGATATTCTCAGGCGAGACGCTCGGACTGCGTGGGGTTGGGAGACAGGCGCATTCAGGTCCAGTCCGCGTTTACTGCCAGGCATGTAGACGCGACGCGGTATCAATGTCACGGTCACACCCTCACTTCCGACCCCGATGGACCCAAGCACACAGCATTCTCACCCTTCATCGACATCCCTCATTGACCGTACTCATCGGCTGCCATGATGAAGGCCATCTGCGTCGTAGGTGCCGGCCCCGTCGGTCTGGCCGCCCTCAAGTCCGTCTTGGACTCTCCTCAGTACAAGGCTGGACACTGGAAGCCCACAGCTTTCGAATCTAGGGACGACATTGGCGGAGTCTGGTACATTCTCCTGCTCATCATTGTTTCCGACCATTCACCGTATCCAGGCTCCCAGCGCCGCCTACAGATGATCCACCCCTCACACCACTCTACGATGCCCTCACCACGAACCTACCCCATCCGATCATGGCCTACACAAGCCGTCCTTTTCCTCCATCCACTCCCCTGTTCCCAAGTGCAGGCGTCGTGAAAGATTATCTCGATGGCTACGCGGATCACTTCCGTCTGCGCCCCCATATCCAGCTGAACACTGCCGTCACTCGGCTCAAGTGGGATGGATCGATCTGGCAAGTTACCACATCAACCGGAGAATTCCTTCGATTCGACTTGGTCTTGATATGTAATGGCCACTACCGCATACCCCGATACCCAGACACCCCCGGGATCGCAGAATGGCTCGATTCAGGTAGAGCTACGCACTCCGCCTGGTACAGGCGACCTGACGGTATCAGCAAGACCGATACAGTTCTCATCCTCGGCAGCGGTCCAAGTGCCAACGACATCTCTGCCGACCTCCAAGTTGTCGCCCACACAGTCATCCGCTCAATAACCAATGCCCCCCGAGAGGATTTTGGAAACCTCAAGATCAGGGGCCGTATCGTTCGCTTCGAGGAAAACGGGCACGTTACATATCAAGACGGGACAACAGATTCCGGTATCACGCACTGCATCTTGGCCACCGGCTACCAGCACTCGTATCCATTCCTCTCCGAAGAGATTTTACGTTCTAGACTACCACCCCCAGTACCACCCCTTCCTGCCTATCTCCATAATTCCACTTATAACGTCTTCCCCCTCGCTCGACATCTCTTCCCTCTTCAAACCGTATTTCCACCCCACACTCTCATCTTTCCAGGTATCCTACTCAGAGGCATCCCCTTTCCCCTGGCAGAAGCTCAAGCCCGGGCCGCCCTCCATGTGTTCGCAAACCCCACATTGCTGGACCTCACCCGAGAATCTGTCGACATCATCACCCGACACGAGCGCCTTCGATCTGAATTTGGCGATGACGAGCTCGCCATAGCCAAGGAGTGGCATAACTTTTCAATTGCATCGATCGAGCCGTTGGATTATCGCGACGAGCTGGGAGACCTTGCATCTGCGGCCCCTGACTCCGATCTGGATGCGGTGTGGGAGCGACAGTATATCAAAGTGTCTGAATGGGAGAAGAAGTTTTACTGCGAGAAAATCGTGCTTAGGAAAGCTTGGCAAACTCTCGAGACAAGAGGCGAGGCAGACGCCTGGGTTCACGGAGTTGGGGAGGGTGGTACACAAGAGTGGGTAGACTTGATGGAAAGGTTACTGCAATGGGCAGATGAATATGGTCTTCCGACTGGTGCAGCGGCGAACTCAAAGTTATGATGGACCGTACACGGGTGCTGTAGCCTAGCAGTTATATCATACTGTTTCTACTTCTGAAACGTTGGAGCGTCACTCGATTTGATAACATCTAGAACATAGAGACTTCTTACAATAAAAGATTTAGTTTCCAACAATCCTCGCATGTAACAGGCAAAGTTACTCGCGAGACCAGCCCCCGCAGATGAAGCCCAAGCAGAAGATATAATCAATGCACTTTAGGGCTTACGTTTGCTCCTCCTAGATTTCCAACTGGGTAGAACAGTTATAGGCGCTTTGAACAGCACAGACGGAGGAAAGTTCCGTTCCAGTGGATCGACAACCCCTTGCCCCATGTCAGCCGGCGCCTTTTCTCTCTGCCTCCGTCCCCAGTGCGGGAATGGATCAAAGTCGCTTAGGCCATCACTTTCTTCCGCTGGACTGAAGCCTCGTCGTTTCGAGCGATTCGTCTGTGTAAAAGATGATACTTCAATCACATAAGTGGAAAGTTACGAAACGCCGGACCTCTTTTATTGGAGGGACTGCATTATCACTGCCTCTCTGCTGCTCGTTCAAGTCAGGCTACGAGGCTTTCCGAGGGATCAGGACATACAGTTCGTCCTTGTGATCCAGGTTCCGAATCGTTTTCGATGGAGCCAAAAGGCTGCATGAATATGAAGATTATACGTCTCAAACCCGTTGGAGGAAGGAAGATACCTCATAAGGGAATTCTGAAGATTCACTATTTAGCAAGGTGCGATGCAAATCGGAGGCCCTCTTCGGGCGAATAGATCTGCTGTCATTGAGGTCCGGACATTCTTCCAACTTCAATGTTCGCGAGGGTTTGTCCTGTGGGTGTCAAAATTCAATCTGATTTGAACACAAAAAACAAACAGAAAGAATCTGACTGAACCATCGCGTCCTATAAGCTTTCTGGATGAAGGGTCATCTTTGTCGAGTGCGTCGCCATCTGGTGATACGCTCCCTCGTGAATGGGATGGGGTATCATGCTGTTTGAAAGCTTTTGTTAATCTCAACACGTCGACAGAAGGTCCCGGGAAAATACCATAGGTTGGGGTATCTCCAGCACGGAGGTCTTGATTGATGGTGGCACGGCGCGAGCCCGCCCCCGAATATGTGCGGTAGTGGAATACTGCCGTTTGGATATCGGGGAAATCGCCTTGTGTTTTGGAGGTGTCTGAGAACGGGCATGGAGGGCTTGAACTGCCCACTTTTTCTCCAATTTCATCCCGTTGTCCCAGATAGATCGCAACGCAGTGCGCACAAGCGGGATAAGATCGTGGTATGACATGCGGTAAACTTCTAGTGAGGGGTGAAAAATGTAGCTCCAACCTGCTCGCAATCGTTGAGTTTGAAGAACCACAGGAGGGAAGGATACAGCGCATACCAGGCAGTATCCATTTATCTCCTTCATCCTTCGCTTCCTCCTTATTCATCACCAGCTTCCGCCGACCATTATTATTCACAGCGACATCAATGCCTCGCACAATTACGAGGTTGATCGCCGTTTTCAGGCGCGACCCGAGCTTGAGCCTGATGACCCGCTTCTTGCTCTGCTTCTTGTTGGCGGTGCTGACGAACGACATCGAGATGCGGCTCGCCGTCTGTTTGTTCAAAATCATGGGGGGAATTCCAGAGGAATCCTCCTTCCCTTTGGCGTCGAGACGGGTCATGCGGTCCTTCCATGTATCCAAAGGACGGATGAACTCCCAGACGCGGTCTGGGGGGCTCAGCATGGCCATGGGGTAGGCGACAAGGCGAAATGCATCGCATGTATGATGTTGGAAATGCTTTCTAGAGAGGGAGGCTGCCGGGTGGCTGGGATCGAGGAGACGCGGTGGTGGCCACCGCGGTGCCAAGAGGTTAGATATCGTCCCCGGTGTTTGGGATCGGAACTAAGAAAGAGTTCAATTTATAAACCCACTGAAAGAAAGGAAAAACAACGTTGACGGACTTGAACCGGGGAGCCTTGGGGAGTTTCTTGAGTTCATGACATTTGAGCATCGGGAGAGGTCACGACGTGACGCGGCTGCGGCAGCAGGTCTCTTTCCACCAAATGGCACCAATACCCATATTCTCCGAGGAAACTTTAGAGCTCATCCTGGCGGCTCGAAGGATCCAAGCAGACCTCATAGATGTCCAAATTCCCCGCTTGCGTTCGTGCGAAGGGCCTCTATCTCTTCAACAAAGCCTAGCCGCGGAATTGAGGGAGGATACTGGCACTTTCGAGCAGCAAATCGCGGTATGTCATCATACTACAGGCTTGTCTCCATTCATGCTCAATGCATTTATTTTGCAGGAACTAGACCTGTGCGTTGACGATCAGCCAAGAGCGAAGAGTCAAGCAGCGCTGAGAGACGTCGTGGCGGAATTCAAGGACTCCTTGTCTCGGTGCGCAGTCATCTTTCCCTGTTGCCGTCCACATTTCGGTATTGAACACAGTTCTGTGGTAGTCTTAAGCGAGACGCTCGGGCTGCGCTGCTCTTCTCAAAACGGACGATAGATTCGCACACTACATCTCGAAGAGACGAGCTTCTCGCTTCTTCAGCTGTAACAGAGAAGACTAATGTAAATGAAAAAATCACGTCAGTTCCCGAATTTCTCGGTTCTGGGAGAATGAAGGTTATACTGATTATGAGACAGAGATGATCCCCTTATGAAAGCAAACGACAACGTAACAGAGGCCTTGCGGCGGACCATCACTGCGATGCAAGGCGAGCTTGAGCGCTCTGTTTTGACCACCCAGATGCTCGGTGAGGCTCCACGTTCCTTCTTACTTACTGACCGACGACAATAATGTACACCCCAAGACTCATCTACGGCCTCCCTTCGCTCCACATCGACGACACACGACACTCTCACAAACATCATGGACACTTCCAAGCAGCTCATCACGGCGCTCGAAAGGTCGGACTGGATAGACCGCGTGCTGATCATCTCCGCATTCATCTTTTTTGTTCTCGTGGTGCTGCTTGTCTTGAAGCAGCGCGTCCTTGATCGAGGGCTGTGGATAGCGTTTTGGTGGACGAGATTTTTACCGGATTTCCGCGGGGATGCGCAGCTGCTAGCTAAGGAGAAAGCGGAAGCCGTGGTCGTGGTCGTCGAGTCCGCGACAGGAACTTTGGCAACTCTGCTTGCTACCACATCCTCGATGGTCCCTTCATCCTCTTCTGAACCGTTGCAGGGAAAGGGACCAGAGGAGCATGTTGGTTTGTTAGAAAGCACGTATTCAAAAGTGATGTCCACGAGTTCGCTACCTTCGGACTCGAAACCGTCGTCCACTGAGGATGGACGGACGTTGGTCGACGAATTATAATATACATGGCCAGGACTGCTGCGCGGTGCCGGCCCAGCCATATATCATTGAAAACCTTGCTCACGAGTTCACTGGCATATTTTATATAAATGTGTACAACTTGCTTGCCTCAATTCAACAGGTCGACGTCAGAGTGATAATAATGTCATTTCTAACATCTATGGCCTCTCGCTGCACAATTTTTTCAATCGAAAGCTATGTTATTGCGAAAGGAATACGTGTGTTATGCTGAAAGTGAGCGATACCCCGTCGGTCATTTGAACTAGCCATGGCCATGGTCAAAGCTTATCATTCTGGACGCCTCGAATCTGCGGTATATCCTTGATGTAACAATTTGTAGAATATTTCACAGGATGGTTATGCCTTCCAAGTTTGAACAAGGGACGAAGAGTTGCATCAATACGCAGCTCAATTTGCGCTACGTATAATATTTTGGGCCAGTTGAAAATAGGTGAAATTCAAAGCCTCGTAGGTGAGGATGGGCAATGTGTCTCGTCGATTTTGCCATTACGTGGGCCATATTAGATCGAGAGTATATGTTGCATATGCATCAGCCTTTATGAAATTCGTTCTAAGCTGATGTTGTATCGTGATGGGTCAGTATCTGCATACACGGGAACTATATTGACGTACCAAACGAGTCTGGATTCCCTTCCTCCCACCCATTCAAAACGAAGTTCCATGCTGTTCAAGGACACCACTTCTTACACCGGGTGATCTGAGGCAGTAGCAGTCTGACTACTTTTATGAGACGTTGCGACAATCCAAGGGCGCCAAGGACGCTGCGTGTTTGAGCTAGAGAGGTATCACTTCCCGCTCGGAAACTGGTGGCTGAGATGAGAGAATCGAAACCAAATCGAAACACATCCGTCACAAGATTGCGACATCTGCCATGCAGTTAGTACACATTCGGAGACAGATGAAGAGCATATATCAGAGAGCAAAGGGGAAGTCTTGTTGGAGGTTATAGATTCCTGCTGTCCAAAGAGAGAGAAAGAAATTGCGTGATTCGTGCAGACGAGGAAAAATATTTTTTGGATCCTATCAGGAAGATTTGTTGGACTAAGCCAGAGGTCAATACGCACGCGGGCGATCGCAGTCACCCCAAACGCATAACTGCCGCCCAGTTGAGGACCTGGGAGTGAGACCATTCATCAACCCTCTGCCAGTGAGCACACTGTTGAGGGCAGAGGTCCAGAAGGTGGAAACGGAGTGGAACGGCTAAGGACGACAAAGGTGATAACCTCAGGACGTGGAATGCGAACTAAGTACCGGTGAACCACGAAAACGAAGGAGGATGAGACACCGTCATGTGACCCAGTGAATTTTGGCAGAGCCTGGCAGCTCGCTACTCACTGTCACTGTCAGTCCTGCCCTTCGAACAACATCATTGAAGCAATGGGCTGCGAGAGGGACACCCGTAAAGCCTACTCTCCACCGTCAGAGGGCGGCAGGCCCGACAGGCTACCCCGGGTAGTTCAACCTCGAGCTCAGATCGATCCTAACCCCGTCTCTGAACCTCTGAGTCCGTCATGTCTTATAATCAAACTTCCGCTCGAGCTTTTTGCGGAAATCCTGCTATACACGGCGTCCCCTCGAGATGTGCTTTCCGTCGCTCGCTGCTGCAAGTTCTTTTGTGCAACCCTGCTCAATCCCTCATCGTCTTACATCTGGAAGGGCGTCCGGACGACCTATCCTGTTCCGCTGCCTGACCCAATTTCCACCTTCACAGAGGCCTCTTATGCTGCGTTTATGTTCGATGCAGAGCCGTGCGAGGTGAGGTGCTCAACAAGTCCTTCGATGATGTGCATCTCATTCGGCCACTCAGTATTGCAAGAAAGTGACGGACACGTTCTATCGATCTTTTGCAATCCGATTGAGGTTGTGTCTAAATGTGCATAAAATTTTCGTCTTGTTTTCTTTCAAGTTGAAGCAATTTCCCGTAGGCAGAATGCACAAGAAGTTTCCTCACAGAAGGGTAAGTCAATGGAACCGTTTCCACTTTGCCGCATCTCACTCTGCTGTTCTTAGCGCTCTCGTTATTCCAAGGTGGACCGACACTATTCCGTAGGATTCTTGAAGCTTTCTGTACTATGTTCAATATTTACATAACACGACACAGAGGTATACATGATCCCCCATCGATGCCACCTGAAATGAAAGCGGTTCAAGATGTTCTACCATCAATCGAGTCAAACACATGTTTGCGTATGTTCCATCACGCTTTCGCAGGCCAAGCGATGCTCATGGACTTTACCCGATAGAACCTCATAGCTATTGTTTGTGAACGAATTTTCTTCCCTTTCAGTTTACATGTATCTCATATTTTTACCCAGGGCGAACTTTACACCTGGCGATTTTTCAATTTTTCGTTCACCAGATTGGACTCGTGAACTGGCCAAGGCTACTTCAGGCCTTGATGCATATATGAATGTATGCTCGTGTGGTTGGTGAGATATCTAAGGCTGATTGTGCTTCATTAGGACAATAAATCGAGAGCAGCGTTTGTCGCTGAATTTGCAAAGGTATGCGGAGGTTTTCTCATTTCTTCCCATACTGATAGATTTGGTGTAGTTTTGTCGAACCTTGCATGAATGGAGACATCTCTATCAAGCGATTTTCGCAAGCAACAAGCTTGCAAACGAGAAGTTGTGAGCGTTGCATATTACGATCCCCTGCGCTCCTTTCTCATTGTCATAAACTAGTGCGGAAACCATTGCCTCGAAATACGGGTGGGATCTCTGGGATCTATTGAATTGTACACCATATGGAACTCTTCATCGACTCAAGACCAAGAGACTTGAGAACGTCACTCAAGAAGGTGGGTTGCATCGGTTCCCCCTCTTCATTTCGTGAACATTCTGATTTGTTCTTTCAGACTATGACCGAATGGCAACAGTCATTGACCAAGTCCTCATCAAACTGGGAGAGAACAGGACACGCAGGGCTCAAGAATCCACGTACCGGAAAAATCGCGAACAAGTAGCTCGCCAATTCAGTAGGATACGGTCACAGCAATCTCATGTCGTCGTACCACCGCTGTCTGCCTTCAGACAACTTCCCACCATGACTGTGGTGCAGAGCACGTCTTCGATTGAATCTTTCGAACCGGAATCTTGGGTCTTAAACCGCTTAGAGGTCGAATTGGGGACTTGGAGGGAGAAAGCAAGGGAGGGCCTCAGCGCAACGCTTGGGTACCCCAATTGGAAAACTGCCAGCACGAAAATCCTGCATCCGGTGGACCGGGTTACCGCTTGTTTCTTGTGCAAACAGTGTTCTAAAATCCCTGTCCGACACAGAGACAATGGATGTTTTGATTTTGGTGGAGCGTGTTTGCATCAGTGCCCGTTGACGAAGAAGGAAAAAAGGGCAAAGATTCCATGGAAACCCGAAATATTTGTCAAGGATGGGAAGGTTAGAATATAGGATGCTTCCAGGTCCGGGGTAATAAGCTGATATTTTGGTAGGCCATCGCTGCACTTCAAAAGTTGCTCGGGTTATGCGGCGCCGACGCCGCGCTTCCAGAGGCTGCGGTGACAATAGACGCCCTCAAGGCGACGATCGTATGTACGACGTGTGAGGCGGGGCTTCTTATGGACTCGAAATGCGTCGTAAGGTGTAGATCAAGTTCCTATCCTCTGGGTCTGAATCCATCACAGGTTGGGCATTCTCATCGTCATCCTGAGATGCAAATGAAGGTCATTTCCCAAGCCGAAGCCGACCGCCTTCGGAAGGATCCTTTGCGCCATGGTGTCATAACGAGGCTAACATGTCCTGGTCGACCTGCAGAAGTTTTGCGGGGGAAAAAGAGTTACGGTTGCCAGCATTGTGCCCTTCTTGAAGCTGCAAGAGACGAACTTGTTGGCGGTAAACCCTCTAAAGACCAAGAGAAGCCTTCCGAAGACCAGGAGAAGCCGGGAAAAAACTTGAAGGGTCTGCGACCCGTGCGAGTTAAGAAGACGTTGATATTTACTTTCGACGGGCTCCGCTCTCATCTCAAGGCCAAGTCGGTTCACGTTTCCCTTCCTTAACATTGCCATGATGCTGAGTACCTGTCCGTTAGACATGGTGTCGAGGATATACGCGATGAAGACTTGTTTTTGTATGATCCCGCAATCCTGGCGCCGCCGCGGTCTTAACGACGCACTATCTTCATTGCTATTAATGTGAAAGCAAAGAGCAAGAGTGAACGTGTATGGGAGGCAAACGTTATGTTTTCTCAATCTAGGGGCGTAGCCAGGGATAATTCCAGTCACAGGAGCGAAAAGAAGTTTTCCGAGGACAAGGGAGAACATATTGGGGCGATGAACTGGCTTACAAGATGATGGAATTTGATGTTCTACAGGATTTTATGACTTTTGTGTGACTTGTGGGGTGTTTTCTGATGTGCGATGTGAGAGGTGTCATGTCATTATATGTGTGCGCGGACATATTAAGTGAATCGTCGGATCAGCCTTCGCTTGCGCTTGTGCCAAGCAGCAAAGTCTGTACATTACATATTTGCCGTGAGCTCATCGACCCTGCAAGTATCCCCATCAGCCAGACCGTCGCACTGAGTGATCATACAATTTCTCCCACAGCACAGTATGCCCGCCGCCAGCTCAATTTCTCCCGCCAAACACCCGTTACACATCCAACAAGGTCCTTGCCTTGTAACCTCTCATGCTCCAGAATTGCAGTCAGCATGCTCGGCTCCACTTCCCATCACCCCTGACTTCTCTATCATGCAGTTGTAATTCCCATGTCCCGCAAGCCCTCGATGACACTTGCATGTTGATGGTCTCGCTTAACTCGTTTGGAGCGTCATGGAAAGTTATAAAGTGCATTGGCTTCCACAATGTGAGCTTCTGACAGGATCCCTTCCCTAAGTTCTCACTTCCTCCTTTCTCCCTCAAACTATGCGAACCCTTTTCACAGCCTTCGCCCTCGTCTCGTCCTCCGTTGTACTTGGTCGCCTAGTTCAGAAGCCGGGTCTCGTTATTCCGGACACCTATAGCTCGAACCGCGCAACTGTCGAGAAGATTTTCGACACGAGCTACGAGGCGTATAGGTCAGCTCAGATGTTTCATATTTCACAGGTTGTTGAAAGCGTGAGCAAGGAAATACGCGTTTGGACATGACACCCTCCTGCCCGTCTCAAACGGTGCGTCTGCTGATAACTTGACATCCTCATTCAGGTTTACATGTCTTCACACGCAGGTTTCTCGGATGGTCGTAACGGCTGGGGTACCCCAACTTTTCCTCACAGCTGACCATGCTTAATGTCGTGTTGTTATATTTAGGTGCTTCGATTTTCGATGCAATGACGACTATGGTCCGTCGTCTACAGGTTTCGCCTTCTTAGCAAGCGGCTGACAGCTAGACCATCCAGAAAGTCATGGGGAAAGACGTAGGCTTTGACTCTTGATGTACCAATGTTTTAACCCCAGGCTCGTATGTCAGGAACTCTTCAATGAAGCTGTTCAGTTCGTTTCTCAGACTGACTTTAGTGCGTCTAAGACGTCGGATCCGGTCAGGTAACCAGATTTTTCGCGTTCATGTCCACGACTCTGATGGCTCTGTTGCAGCGTCTTCGAAACCACAATACGATATCTCGGTGGGCTTCTGAGCGCATACGAACTCAGTGATCAGAAATATCCGGTACTTTTGGACAAAGCAAAACAAGTTGCTGATAAAATGGCGTTTGCCTGGGTTGGTGTGGGTATTGAATACATCTCCGACTTGCTGCTCCTTGATAGGATTCTTGTAGGATAACCATGTCCCTTATGGATACATGGATTTCGCAACGAATACCCCAAGCTCACTTGATACGGTATATTGCATTGCATTACGCCCGCGTCACGCTCAGCCATCCTTCTTCAGTCGAACATCGCAGAAGCGGGCACGGTGCGTCTTTACTTCATCTCGTTAACGATGATTGGCATTGAAAGTCATGGACAGCTAACGCTAGAATGGGCCACCTTGTCGGTGCATACGAAGAATGGCACCTATAGAGACTTAGTGGAGAAGTCTGTTCGTCAAATCTTGAGTCAGGTCGGTATGCCCGTTATCTGGATGTCCCCCCGTCCACTCACGCATTGCAACAGCCAGCTCCTCTACCCGGTATTTTCTTCCATGTCTCTTTCTATCTCGCTTTCGCGAATTCCTACCATAGGTCTTCCAGCCCAGGGCATCAATCCTGCCTCGGGTACGTCAGTTGGTGGTTATGTCGTAAGCCAACTTGAGAGCCCACCTCAACATCACATACTAATTATACGACTAACTGGACCCAGACTTGGGGTGGAGGATCTGACAGCTATTTCGAGTACCTCATTAAGTACGCGCGCCTCAGCAACACTCCCGATACAGTCTTTGTGGATACGTGGAGAACTGCAGTCGACTCGTCGATCAAGACTTTGCTCAAGGTTATTCGTCCTGTCTCTTTTCTCGATCAATAGTTATATTTCTCTAATCTCTGTTTTAGACCTCCGAATTTGGCAATCATGTCTATCTAGCAGATTTCGATGACGAACGGAGGATTCGACATGTCGGATCTCATCTAGCATGTTTTTATGGCGGCAACTGGCTATATGGTAAATTACTCCTACTTTCTCGCAGGCAACTTACTGAACATCGCAAAGGAGGTCAATTGTTACAGAACGATACTATCATCGATATTGCTTTGCAACTAGTCGATTCTTGCTGGAATACCTATGCTAGCACAGCGTGATTCTCTTTCGTACTCGTTCAAAGCTGATATTAACACCGGTTCAGGACGGGCATCGGCCCGGAAACCTTCGCCTTCATTGGACAAGATGGCGACTTCACCGGCGGTGCTCCCCCAACCCTGGAACAACGCTTTTTTGACATAGTTCACGGTTTTTACATAACGGGAGGTGACTATATTCTTCGCCCCGAGGTCCTTGAGTCAAACTTCTATGCATGGCGTATCACCGGCGACACCAAATATCTCGATCGAGCTGTAGCCGCAATCAAGAGCTTCAACAAGTATCTCAGCTTCAACAAGGCTTTCTCTGGATTGAATGATGTCGATTCTGCCAACTCTCAGAGAATCGATGACATGGAGAGTTTTTGGTTTGCCGAGGTCTTGAAATACCTGTGAGTGGCCAGCCAACGTCTCTTTATCGAGTTGGATTGCTGATTGCGGTGTCTGTTCCAGGTACCTGACTTTAGACGATCCCTCTCGATATAGCCTTGACGCCTGTGCGTGGTTTGCCTTGATTTGACGATGGACCTTTATTTAATTTCCTGCAGATGTTTTCAACACCGAAGCTCATCCCTTCAAGCTGCCTGCACCCGAACCAATTTACGGCAGTCAGCCTCCCAGCTACTCCGAGCCCCTTACTGGAAATTTCCAGGTAACAATGGGGGACTTGCCCCAGATAAGTCCACGGTAGTCGCATATATACCTCGACCCAGTTGCAATACTATAGACCCACTGAAGAACTGTCATAATGTTTAGATATTGTTCGATCTCCGATTGTCCCGTGGCTTAGTTGGTTACGGCGTCCGACTGTTATCACTCTTAATCGGAAGATCGAGAGTTCAAGTCTCTCCGGGACAGGGCCCTTTTTCTCGAAACTTGAAACCCGCTTCACTGCATGCAGAATTTAAAGTACGTATATTTACCGCGATTCTCATGATCATTATCGGCATCCGGCCAGGTTTCACCTCGCAAGTCGCGACAACATTATGTAACTTGTAATAGCGAGCATTCATAACTTCGCTGCACTAGAGAGGACCTCATTGACTACGTTCGTCGTTCTTGATGCTTTTCACGCTATGACTGCACAAAATGGCGCGAGTCGTTTATCCCATCATAATATCAAGAGCCTTTCTGTGTGCTGACCATTAAGTATACGACGACTGTACACCACATGTCCAGTCGATGCGCCTGCAGACTCAACGCGGTCCACAAAGATTCGATCATTCAAGTGGTCTATGAGCACCACCTCCGCGATTCCGGGTTTTTCAACTTGAACTGAGGAGTCCTCGCGACACAAAATTCCGCAGGTTCTTCATCTGTTACACTTTTTTGAATAAAATCCTGACGGAGGCTCCGGCCTGAGTCGTTGCTTCGACTGTTCAAAATTTACAACCACTTGAAGCTACAAGAATGATGGAAGGTTCGACGAGGATCAATCGATCAACACTCGTGCTATTATGTTTCTGGGCTATAAATAAGATACGATCTACGTGTTGTTTATTAATGCTAAACCAGCAGCATACTGCGTCGCTGTGAGATAATAGCGACAACAGTATCCTTATTTGACCTTAACAGCGGCTACTATTTTTTTCCGCTCTTGCTTGAACTCCTCGAGCTCGACCGTTCCGGCGAATGCGCCCGTTTCTCAGCGTTACACTCGCGAGTGAGAATATTTCTATCAAAGTCTCCTCTGCACAACGGACAAGTCGTTTTTTTCTGCTCTACGGCCCACTTGTAGATGCAACTGTGATTTCATCAGATAAATGCTGAGGCAAATGTGGTGAAATATACTCACTCGACACACATTTCGTGACTTCGGACGCTGCATGCCTGGACTGCTACCTGGTGCTTAGGTCTCATAAGTTTCTCGAAGCATCCAGGGCATTCTGGAAGAACGATCAGAATAAAGCACCGTCAATGAATCTGGAATACATGCCTTTCGGAGGATCCAATCGTCTCTCCAACGAAGAAAAACTCGGAGCTGAAAGGCCCCTGGCGACGATCGTAGCGTCGACAATTTCATTAATCGACGGTGCACGACCAAGACTGTACAGAATCAGCCTGAGCCTATAGAGACCGAGATATAAGGCCACGCACAGGTCTGCGAGCTCGTTGGTTCGTCGAACAATTTCGACATCAATTCGACGCTTGGCCAGAAGATCCCCTGAGTCCGAAATAGGTAAAGCAAGGACCATAGTGGCGAGAGAAGCAACAATGGCAAAGGTCTTGAAGAGTGTAGAGAAGTGCATTGTTGGTTTAGTTTAGTTTGCTTAGATCAATAAGACAAGGAAAGGAGAGGCCGGCTCTAAAGAAAAGACTCGTAGTCATTGCGTCTTTTATACCTGAAATCTAGTTGCGTTTGTTGAGGGATGCAATGCACAACAAAGATGAAGGGCTCAAAATAGCTTGATCCGTATGACTCACTGGCATCACGACGACGATGGACAGCCCATCTGGATGCAAAGGTCGCCGTTGAAATGAGCTGAGATTACGACGCGATCTCACTCCACGGGGCCCGGGCGCCACCCAGAAACCCGTCCGTCGCATGAGGCCCATCCGTGAAGACCTAGCCGCATACTGGTCGATGAATCGCTCTGGATTCATTGGTGCAATTCGGCTCCATTAGGCTCCATTACAAGTTCTGGATGAGCGCACAAAAAAATCAAAGACCACGAGAAATCTTGGCACAGCGTCGGGGGTATGAAACGTTGATATGTTCTCACTCCGGGCTGCTGCGCTGGCCGCCATTCTGTTGAGGGATGCAAAGAACAACAAGGATGAAGGGCTCAAAATAGCTTGATCCGTATATCACGACGACGATGGACAGCCCATCTGGATGCAAAAGACGCCGTCGAAATGAGCTGAGATTACGACGCGATCTCACTCCACGGGGCCTGGGCGCCACCCAGAAACCCGTCCGTCATTGAGGCCCATCCGTCAAGACCTAGCCGCATACTGGTCGATGAATCGCTCTGGATTCATTGGTGCAATTCGGCTCCATTAGGCTCCATTATTCTGGACGAGCGCACAAAAAAATCAAAGACCACGAGAAATCTTGGCACAGCGTCGGGGGTATGAAACGTTGATATGTTCTCACTCCGGGCTGCTGCGCTGGCCGCCATTCTCCCGAGCGATGCTATATGATGACACTCAAGAGCTGATTAATGAGATGGTAACTTTGCAAGGACATTGTCCCGTCGCCTTGGTCTCGACTATACTTCATTAAGGACAGAATTTCGGGTATATATATTGCTAATCTTCACACTTTGTATTTTCTTTTGACAAGTGTCGTTTTTGGGGAACACTCACGTCTGCGGGGCAAGAGTTTACTGCGATAAATTGTGTATTTTTGCTTTTGCTATCGGTTTTCCGGACACGATGTTCAATGTCCACCGCTCATTAATTGCAGATCCACCGATGGAATCCTGGGAGAATGGGCTGTCCCATAGACGAAAGCGTTGACATCGCCGGTCGCTGGTCGAGGCACCGATATGATCACCTCACCCCTGAACGGACCCAAATTTGAAACGGCTTGGCGTTTCGCATCCGTTTTCATCACGAGCAACCTGACGACATTGAAGTTCCACCTTCGACGGAGCGCCTCCTTTCAGGACTCATATATTGATTCATCTAGCCTCATGGGCATCGATACGAATCGTACGCTCATTGTCAGAGCAGTATTTCAACTGACACAGCTAGTAGACCGACGTAACGGAAATTCAACGGAGCCTTCGCCAAGTCGAACTTTGAACCCACTTCACTTCTGAATTCAGTCGTCCGTCGCCTGTGGGATCGCCCTCAGATTCCTAACATCGACTCGGGAATGGCAGGGAATGGCGGACACTTTGCCGACGCCATCGTGATCACAAACACCAAAGCGTCCTCTCACACACTCGGATGAACACCATAAATTCATAAAATGCGGCCGGTCTACGACTAAACTTTCCTTAGAGCCGGTCTCCTCACATACCACACCCCCCCTATCACTTGCGATGAAATTCCACAATGTCTACATCCTGGCGGATCCAGGAACATATCAACCAGCAACGAGAAATGGAATCCACGGTGGATTTTGCGTGCATTATTTAATGAAATTCACCTCATGGTCTTGGGATTCGAGATAATAAGTGAGGCCTCTCGCCATGCAAGCTCGAAGGAAGACATTAAACTTCTTGTCTTTGGATTTCGCCGGAATTTTGCGTGCGCTCGATGGGGGATTGGGAAGTTCTTGGGATTCAGCTCAGGGCTGGCTCATTGAACACCCGGTCGCCGGCGTTTCATGAGAATCCGTAAGTCCTCAAACATTGCTTCCATCTCCTGCTGAAAAAAAGCTACTCATCATCACACCCATCTCCAGGGCTGTTGTTGTCCATCTTCCCTCAGATCTGCCTCACCATTCACGGCCATTCATCTCCGCCTCTGAATCGGTGCGCCGCGTGATTCGTCGACTGACATGGTGTTGCCCGGCTCGGCATTCCCAGTCCCTGAAGGTTTCTTGAAGCAAGTTCGCGTCCTTTCTGGCAGATCGTTAAGTGCTGATTCCGGACTAGATTCCCCAGATAACGCTTCGGCCTCTTCGTCTCACACTTGTGGGCCTACCCGGCAGCAGACGCGGCATCCTGAGGCCTCCGCAGCACAGGCCGCAAAGTATTCCAGTTCCAAATTGTCGGGAAAATTCCCCCATCCCTGATCACAGCTGATCAGCCAAACGTTCCGTGATCAGGCTTGACCAGACCCTCTTTTTAGGCCTTTTCAGGCCCCACGTTCGGGGTAAGTAGTTTCCAGAAGCGCACTCACAATGTCTCGAATCTCAATCTGCATACCAAGAATTGAATGGCCGACAGTGCGGCGCTACCACATGTGAATTGCCCGGGTTCGACAACACTGACAACATCCCCACTGTGGTTTTTCGTGTCGCTTTCGCAGGATTTCCGATTTGGCACGGTTTTGGCGTGGCATCGAACTCCGAAGTTTCGTCCACGACTTGGGGAAACTTTGATTTTGGTCAATGACACACACGAACGCCGGCACCTCAGTATACCTCTTATTGATAATTCGTGAATCATCATGCGGTATTTGAACAAGGTGGGGGGACCTCCACGCACAGAGTTCACGCCATTTTGATGTACATATGTCAGCTTATTGCTGCAACTTTTGTCAAGACGAGGGATCGGAACTGAAACTTCCTTGTATCATCGGATGGCAGCCTGACAGACACTGAACTCGGTCATTCACAGTTACTGTCTGGACTGGACCTGCGGACCTGTGCACCGGGGGACAAGGAGCTCCATCCGTCAACAGTGCCTTGTCGAAAGACGAATGTCCGAAACACACATGTGACGTCATCACATGACACATCATATGATTCCAGTATTGTCTTACATACCGATGATGCCATATATAGATTAGATTACTATCATTACCATATCTAGATACCTTGGGCGTATATAAAGGCGCTTGACTCGCCTCAGCAATAGAACTTGCTTTCCAGTGAGTTACCCCTGTAGTCTACTACTAAGTACCCTCTACAATCAGGTAAGGTAGTCGCACCCTTTCATAGTTACCTTTCAATAGGTTATGGGCCCCGCCCGCACTGGCTTATGTGCTTCGGCACAAATACCAGTGGTGTTGGCAGGCCTCGCCTGGTTGTACATAGTGGTACCATCGCTGCTCATTGTCTGTAATGACGATGAACAATATAGCAAGATGATCAGTTCCTCCCTGATCTACCACTAGCCTTCAATGGCTATCGCCATGGATTAAGTCCACGAGAAAGCGATGCGTAACCAAATCTTCTGATTTGAAGGCTTTGGCATTATCTTCGATTTTGCCCTGCATTTTTATATAGTGTTGATCGCTGATTATGCTCTTTTCAGCCTCCTATCAACATGTCTTCCAAGACTGGATTTGACTCTGTCCCAGCCTTTGATGGCGCCAACTGGCTCTCCTGGTCTGCCAGGATGTCTCAATTCTTGATGGCTCAGAAGCTCTGGGCGTATGTCTCTGGCTTGATCACCAAGCCCGCCCTTGAGTCTTCAGCCCCCGCTACTGCCACCTCTCGCCCCGCTACAGCCAAATCTATTAAGGCTCGTAATGATTGGGTCACCGAGGACAGTGCAGCGATCGGGTACATTAAGATAAAATGTACCGAGTCAGTTGTTGCAGGTATCCCCATGACGCACATGACTTCAAAAGAAGTCTGGGACGGTCTCAAGGAGCGTTTTGACAAGGCGTCTGCCACCACCGTGCTCCAAGAGATATATAAAGCCTTCTCTTTCAGGCTTTCCAGTGGAGATCCCATTGATGAGATCTCCAAGCTCGCCACTATGTTCGCTTGCCTTGAGCAATGCGGCTTCACAGTCCCTGATTTTGTCCAAGCCTCAATCTTGATCATTGCTATTCCCCAGAAATGGGATACAATATCGACATGGCTCCTATCTTACTACTCCCTCAATAAACTTGAGTATAGTGTAGTGGCTAACGCTATCACCAGAGAATACCAACACCTAGCAGGGGTCTCACGACCCTCACAATCGGCGAACAAGATCTCCGCTGTCAAGCGTAAGTCCGATCACCCGCCCTCCTGGAAAGAAAAATCCAGAGAGGAACAGCCTACTTCGTCCGGCT
>Ga0307516_10002608_pt1 | contig 23942 bp, 43 predicted proteins | sample 19_EM_MG_FD_203310 | JGI IMG/M metagenome (GOLD analysis project Ga0307516, IMG submission 203310) | Populus trichocarpa ectomycorrhiza microbial communities from riparian zone in the Pacific Northwest, United States - 19_EM | ecosystem: Host-associated > Plants > Roots > Unclassified | place...
ACCGGAGGTCACCGCGGTACGCGTGGTCACGGAGGACGACTGGCAGGCGGAGGCGGCCCGCCCGAGCGTGCAGGACCTCATCGGCAAGAGCGAGGCCGCAGCCCTGCTCAAGGTGTCACCACAGCGGGTCGACGAGCTGTCACACACGCACGTGGACTTCCCCGCGCCGGTGGCGAACCCGAAGATGGGGCCGATCTACACGCGAGGCTCTATCGAGGCCTTCGACAAGGGCTGGGCCCGGCAGCGCACCGGCCGACCGAAGAAGACGGCGCCGCCGGCGTAGCCCGGATACGACGAAGCCCCGCTGAACCAGCGGGGCCGAGTCGTGGTCTGGGCGGACTGCATCCGCCGCAAAGGATCATTGCAGCCTTGACGGACGGCGTCAAGCGGCGCCGCGATCAGGTGTTGCCGAAGAGCCGATTGCCGACCGGGCCGAAGTCCGGTTTCTGGGGATCGCAGGCGGCGCAGTAGAGCATGGACTCGCTGTGGCCCGTACCTCGGTCCTCGCGGTACGACGTCAGCTCAGCGCGTGGGTAGCTCTTCCCGCACGCTCCGTCACAGCGGATCGGAGCCTCTTCATCTGCCATATCGGCCATCTTCGCACCTTCAGGTCCATCCATGCTTCTCACCGGGACCACCAACGCCGACGACGGAGCGCTCCAGTTGTTTCGGTCGTTTCGATCATCCCCCGGACTCCCTGGATGGAACTCCTCAGACGGATGTTCGTTGCGACGACGCGGGCGTGAAAATCGTTGTGGAGCCCTCTTTGTTCCATGGGCATCAGCGCGCCGCAGATGGTGCAACTCGCCAGATCGCGCCCCCGGACCGGCTCATCGGATGTGATCATGCTTCGTCTCCTTCGCACTCTGCGGCCTTGACCGCTGCTCGTCGTGCTCGCTTGGCCTGCTCGGTGGCCCGTCGCGCCGCCTCGGCGGCGGCCAGGTCCAGGACATCGCCGACCAGGTACCGCGGCCGTCCTTCGAAGTCGTGATCGTGCGCGAGCAGCCGCGCGGGCCGCGCGTACTGAGTCACCCTGCCCTCGCGGTCGCGCAGCTCCTCGCGTGCGGTAGCCCACGACCGGATCGTGTTGACGTTCAGGTCGTACGCGTCGGCGATGTGGGCGGCCCGGAACGCGTGCTGGCGCACCTCGCCGTCCAGCCAGTCCTCCCGCTCGCTGGTGGCGACCTCCGCCCCGCAGGCTCGGCAGCGGCCGACCTTCGCGCCGTCGTACGCGCGGACGTCGCCATCGCATATCTCGCCCTCCGCTCCGGTCTGGACGGTCGGGTGGCACGCGGTCAGGCACCAGCACCCGGCGCAGGCCGCCGAGAGTGCCGTACGCGGCCCGGACTGGCAGGAGCACTCATCGGGGCAGGGCATGGCCGTAGCGCTCAGCACAGCGCCGCACGGCCCGAGGTACTTCTGCTCGGCCGGACCGCGCACCACCGACCACATGGCCCGAGCGCACTCGTCGACCTCGATCAGGAATCGCTCGGCGTCGTCGGTCTTGCGCATCCAATCGACATGCCCGGCCAGCCACCGCGCCCACAGGACGATCTGATCATCGCCGAGATGCCGCGGCGCTGGGATTGGGCGGCTCCGAGCATGAGCCACCTCGCGGACCCAGGTGCTCAGGCGAGCCTGGATCTTGGTCAGCTTCTCGGTGGACATCGTGTTGAACGGCATCGACGAGCCGGGTTTGCCGGACGTGCCGCCGCCGTCACCGCGGTGGGCGAGGCCGTGGGCGACGTCGCGGGCGGCCGGGGCCATGTCGGCGAGTTCGTGGAGCTGGTCGCCGGCACGGTAGGCGCACGGGCTGCAGGCATATCCGTCGGGAGTCGGACGGTCGCAGCGGACGCAGCGGTTCTCGCTCATACCGACCTCCATATCTTGCCGGTTGCGATCTGGCCGATGAGGCTCTGCGACACACCGAAACGGGCTGCGACATCACGCTGCTTGACCCCGGCCGCACGTAGCTGACGGATTTCGTGCACCTGTTCCGCGGTGAGCTTGCTCGCCGGATTAGCCTCGCGGACCGGTCGATTGGGGCGACCGTTAAGCCTGCCCTTGCTGGCAGCGTCGGCCATGTTGTCGGCGTGCGTACCGAGGAACAGGTGGTCCGGGTTGGTGCAGGGCGGGTTGTCGCAGCGATGAAGCACCCAGAGGCCATCCGAGATGGCACCCCAGTGGATTTCCCAGGAAATCCGATGGACGTAGAGGACCCCAATGCGGCCGTATCCGCGCGAGTTGGTAGCGCCCGTCCACGACCAGCATCCGCCTTCATTGCGGACCACGGACTCCTCGAAGCGGCTCATCAGCGCGTACGCCTGGTCGGGCATCGGGCGCTCGCAGCGGATGCAGGTCGTTTCGCTCATCGGCGGTTCTTCTTCGGTCGTGGGTGGTGGCCGACGTGCCAGGCCCTGCAGTGCTGGCACCGGTAGACACTGAGTCGCCAGTGCGGTGCGCCGTTCCTCGCGAGCGAGGCCCGGTGGTCGACGGCGGCCTGCTTGGTCGCGTGCTGCTGCTTGCCGCCGCACTCGGAGCTCTTCGACCGGTCGACGCTCACGCGCCCTCCAGCGGTACGAGGGCGATCCGGTAGCCCATGTCGGCGGCGAGTTGCAGCATCCGCACCTGCTCGACGTCAGCTCCGGCGAGCACGCCGGTGCGGTAGGCCTGGGCAACGGCGTGGATGGTCGTGCGGGCGCCCAGGAACTTGCGGACTTGCTCGAGGTCGTTCGTCACGACCCGCCGGGAGACGAACAGCGCCTCGCCGATCTCGAGGTTGGTGTGTCCGTCGGCGGTGAGGCGTAGGACGGTGAGTTGCCGGTCGGTGAGGTCGCTCATGCTCGCTCCTCTCGTGGTTTGCGTAGCCCGCGAAAGGGGCGCACGACCTGGGTGCCGTCGGCGCGTCTGATCCACACGTTGCGGGGTCCACCGCCTGGTCCCCATCCGCAGATGACGATCACCGGATTGCCGCGCTCGAAGTACGTCCGCCCGGCGATGCCGCTCATGCCGGCCACCCGGTGCCGGTGGGCTGGGTGCCGGGGTGATGACTGGCGACCAGGACGACGTGGAAGCCGAGCGCGTACGCGGTGCTCATCAGCGCCGATGTCGGGATGTCGCGGGCGGCCTCGCGCTTGAAGATGCCGCTGCGGGAGATGTGGACGAGCGCTGCGAGCTGGAGCGGCGCGAGCCCGGCCGTGTGGCGTAACTCGCGCAGCAGTGGTCCGATCGGGCGCTGGCGGTCGATGTTGATCACGAAGCCTCCTCGGCGATGGGGCGAGCCAGGGCGGCCCGGGCGGCGGCGGCGCCGCGGCGGGTGCGGTCGGCTTGGTCGGGGTCGGGGTTGCCGAGATCGGGCAGGGTTCGCCAGTCGGGGTTTTCATCTGCGCGCCGGCCGCCGCCCTGCGAAGCGAGCGGCCGGCTAGCGCCTCGGGGCTTCGCCCCGCTTCCTTCGGGGCGGGGCGGGGCGGGGTTACCGTCACGCGGGGCAGCGTCTCCAGACGCGTCGAGAGACACGTCTCCAGCGCGTCTCCCGCCCTTCTTGGAGGCGAGCCATTTCGCCTGCCGTTCGGCCTTCGCGTCGCGCTCCTTGGCGACTTTCGCGCGGGAGGGCTGGAAGTTCAGGTAGCCGTGGATGACCCAGCCGTCGACCGGCTCGGCCGTACCTTCCTTGGCCAGCGCGTCAGCACACTGTGGACATAGGCGTCCGGCCTCGTGCCAGAGGCTGCGTTGCACCAGCTCGGCCGCGCGGGCAAGTTTGGCGCGGGCACCGAGTTGGCTGAATTCTGAGCGGCGGATGACTCCGTCGGTGGTGTTGCGGGCGCACCAGAAGATCGCCTCGCTGTGGAGGCGATAGAGCACGTCGGAGAGTCCGCCGATCTTGCGATGGATCGGGAACTGATCGTCGAAGCGCACCCACGTCATCGATATGTGTCCTTGCTGTTGTGCTGGTTGGTCGTGCGGCCGGGCCGGCCGCTGGGTGATTGGTTCGGCCCGGTGTCAGGCGGCTCCCTTCTTCGCCTTGACAGGCTTCGGTCCGTGCGCGGCGGGTTCGGCGCTACAGGCGTTGCACCGCGCCGGATACCAGACGACCTGGCCGACCGTGTACGGCGTGCCGGGCCGCAGGTTGCCGCCGCACCGGGCTTGGCGGCATGAGCCGACGAACTGGCGGGTGTCGATGGCGTCGCGCCAGGCGGCGTCCATGACGGCGCCGTCGTTCCACAGGACGCGGCGCCACAGGCCGACCGCGCGGCTCACGGCGTGCCGTCCAGTGGCATCGGTAGCGGATCCGCTACGTGGCTTGCGTTGCGCCGGCCCGCCCGGAAGCAGCCCGGCCCGACAAGCTGGATCGCGCGGTCGGCCCGCAGCAGGGGCAGCAGGGGCCCGCGTACGGTCCGGCCGCACTGCTCGCAACGGTTGACCGCGGCGAGCTTTCCGGGCATGTCCGGTTCGGGGATGAGCGCCGGGTACGGGTCGCCGGTGGTGTTGTCGACGGCGTGCAGGACCGCGGTGTAGGCGTGCTCGTGGGCGAGCGGGTCGCCGCCGGGGTGCTCCTCGCTGACGTGGCGGCGGGCGGCGGTCAGCAGCTCGCCGAGCGTGTAGAACTCGCCGACTGGCCGACCGTCACAGGCCGGGCAGCCGAGCACCGGGTAGCCGTAAGCGCCGGCGAAGAGCCGGAACTGCTCGACGAGGACGACATCGGCCAGGGCGTGGCTCACAGCAGCCCCCGATCGGCGAACGCCGTCACGGTCTCCGTCGGCGGCCAGTCGTCGCCGTGCCCGGCGTCGTCGTCCGGGTCCGGGCCGAACCGCTCGGCGCAGTCGCCACCACAGCCGGAGTCGCCGCAGTCCGGACAGGTGTGCAGGTCGTCGCAGCCCTGCCAGCAGGAGTGCACGTGATCGGCGATCCGGCGGGCCTCGTCGCCGAAGACGTCAGCGATCAGCGCCGCCTCGCCCGCAGGTCCGCCGAGCCAGACCTCCGGGGTCTCGTCCCAGAAGCGGCGTTCCCGCTCCAGCTCGCGTGCGTTCCAGGCTCGGATGTGGCCCGGCGGCATGGCGGTGTTCGGCCCCATCCACGCCGGTCGGCTCACGTGCGGCGACCAGTACGTACGGCGGGCGTACCGGTGCCAGCGGGATAGCCGCCGGTTGAGCCGGCTCATGCTAGCCACGGCGACCGCCGTTCGCGGTGTCGGCGGTCCGGATCGCCAGTTCGGCCATGTCGTGCACGAGCGTCGCGGTGGCCCGCAGTTGCTCGTCCGACCCGGCGTAAATCCAGTGCGGCAGCACACCGGCCGGAGTGCGACCGCCGAAGACCAGCGTCGGATGGTGGGTGCCGCCGGCCGGGACGGTGGCGGCCTGCACGACGAACTGCTGCACGAGCTGGTCGCCCGGCGCGCCGATGGCCGGGTTGGTCATCGGCTTGTCGAAGCTGAGCGTCGGCATCGTGAACGAGTCACCCCGCGCGATCACGGCGTCGAGGAACGCCTTGGCCGGGTCGCACAGGTGTCGGGGCATGTGCCGCTCCCGGCAGTACGGGCAGCGGATCGGATCGGCTCTAGGCATGGGCCGTCGCCGTCACGTACGCGTCGATCGCCTCGCCCAGCGACAGACCCGAGATCTCCCCGTTGCGCCACGCTCGGGCCGCCTCACCCAGGGCGCGCAGGTCCTCCCGCTCGACCAGCTCCTGCCGCACGTAGCAGGCCAGGTCCAGCACCTCCTGGTAGGCGTCGACCAGCGCGTCACGCCCGTTGTGGGCCTGCAGCACGGTGCCGTACCGCTGCACGCCGATGCGTTCCCGCTCTTCGAGGTCGGCGCGCACCATCGACTGCACCGACGGCCGGGTGCTGACTACAGGCGGCGGCTGGTCGACGATCTCGGTCGCCTCAGGCATCGGTGTCGGCCTCCTCGAGGAGCGCGCGGCCCGCGTCGGTCAGTTCCCAGAGCAGGCGGTCGGAGGGCTGGACCACCCAGCCGGCGCGTTCCATCGCCCAGATCGCCTCGGCGACGCGGGTGGTGCCGTCCTCGCCGATGTCGAGGTGAGGCGCGAGCTCGTCGGTGTCGCACACCAGCCCGGCGGCGACGTCACGCAGCAGCGCGAGCCGGGTCGGGGTCGGAAAGAGGTCAGGCATCGGCGGCCACCCTGAGCCAGCCGTCCGAGTCGTTGACCGGCATCTCGCCGTTGTGGCTGATCGCCGTTGCTGCGGCGAGCGCCAGCGTGGCGTGCACCTGGGCCTGAAGGATCATGTCGGTGGTTGGCGGACCCTGGCGGGTTTCGCCCGACGGGATGCTGTGGATCGTGCGCGGGCCGACGAGCCGCTCGGCCTCCTGGTAGTGCTCTGGACCCGTCACACCGCACCGCCTACGCCGGTGACCGCGTCGTAGATGGCGCGTGCCCAACGCGCGTCACCGAGCGCGGTGTGCCGGTCCTCGGCAGGGACCGGCGGAAGGCCGAGTTGCTGGGTCAGCCAGTCGGACTCCCACGGCAGCTTCGTCATGTCCAGCTCGGTGACCCCGGCGAGGTAGCCGACGGCCAGGGCCTCGACGTCGATCAGGTGGTAGTGCCAGGACGGGGCGAGGCCGTGCGCGCGCATCCGGGCGGCGAGGACCTCGGCGTCGAAGTTCGGGACGGCGCCGACCAGGTGCGCACCCCGGGTGATCATCTCGACATAGCGCATGACGAGGCCCTCGGTGAGCCCTTCCACGGAATCCCAGGTCTTGCGATCGCGGTACGCGGCAGGCGAGTCGTCCATGTAGGCCGGGTGTCGCCCGTAGAACCCACCGATCTTCAGGGCGAACGGATCGGCGTTGCCCAGGTCGAGGTCGTCGGAGTCGACGAACCACCGCCATTCGTGGTCGTCTTTGCCTGGCTCGCGCACGATGGCGCCGATCTCCCAGGCGCGGCGGTCGGGCCGCAGCGAGGTGGTCTCGGTGTCGATGAAGACGAGGCGGCTCATGCTGCGTCACCGCCGTCCGGGGTGAACGGGTCGGTGCTGGGCTTGCCCTTCGCCTTCTTCTCCGTGTGCTCGGCCAGCAGCTCCTCGCCCGACGGCGGCGGCACCTCGTGCGGACCGTCCGGGCCGAGCCGCATCTGACCTTGCAGCTCCTCGTCGTCGCCCTCCGGACCGTCCGGGTCTTCGAAGTCGAAGCCGTCACGCGCCACTGAGAACAGGGTGTCGGCGACCGAGCCCTTCCCGTTGGCCTTGCGGAGCTGGTCGAGGATCTGCCAGATCTGCTCACCCGCGCCGGTCGGGTCGGTACCGTCGGCGGCGAACGCCGGCTCGATCGCCGGGATCGACACGGTCAGCACGTGGCCGGTCAGCTTCTCCGTGTACTGGTGGAACTCGACGTACCCGACGATCGGGATCCGGGCCAGCCGGTTGCCGTGGACGTACGTGGCGACCCGCTCCAGGCCGTTGTTGGGTCGCTGCTTCTCCGACCAGGTGCCGGACAGGTTGACGGTCGTCATGCGGTGGTTGCTCCTTGGTTGGCGGATGTGGAGGTTTCGAGTGGCCTTGGGCTTGGTGCCAGCGCGTGCCGCACCTCCAGCAAGGCGTTGAACAGTCGCGGGCCGGAACGTTCACCGCCGAGCGCTTCGTCGATGACGGACACGGCCAGCGCGATGCGGGCCTGCTCGATCGTCACGTCACGTTCGGCCGCCGCGGTGTTCTCGACGGCGACCGGCCCTCGGCCGCGGTTGCTGCGAAAGAGGGTCACCTCAACGCTCCCGTCTTCAGTTCCGGCCACTTCACAGCCGCCAGCGCCCGGCCGTACGTGCCGTTGACCGCGACGAGGCTCTGCCCGTACGCGTCCAGCGCCATCGCCAGCAGCGTCACCGCGTCGGCCTCGTCGTCGGTTCCGATGTGGAGCAGGCGCCCGTACCGGGCGGTGACCGCCTCACGCACGTCACGCTTCTTGGCGTTGCCGCTGCCGGTCGCGTACTGCTTCAGATGCGGCGGCAGGACGTCGACGTAGAGGACGTCGTGCGACCACAGCCAGTGCTTGATCGCCCCGTGCAGCTCGGCCAGGCGCAGGCTCGTGTCGCCCTTGCCGTCGAACTGCGGCAGCCACTCCACGACGACCAGGTCCGGCCGGCAGCGCACCGCACCGGTCACCGCGTCGATGGTCTCCTTCAACCGGCGGTGGTCGATCTGCGTGGCGCTCGGGTACTTGCGCGGGGTGACGGTGCGGCACGCGAGCCGCGGCTCACCGGCGGAGTCATGCGTCGTCGCGATCCCCGTAGCCGTCAGGGAAAGGTCGAGGGCGACGACGCGCAGCGGGGCGGTCACGGAAGCACCGGCTCACGCTGGACGGCCGGGCGGATGGCCGCGAACTCGGCGCCGTAGTGCGCCCGCTCGGCGTACCCGCTCATCGCGTCCCAGCCGGCCCGGTACGACGTCGAGAACCGCGCCGGCAGGATCCCGAGCGCGCACAGCACGTCGACCGCCTCGGCGATGCTGGCGACCCAGTAGCTTTTGCCGGTGCTCGTGCCCTTGCGCCAGACCACCATCGGTGTCGCGTCGTCGGGCTCGTTCTCGCCCCACCAGTCGACGCCCCAGCGGTGCGGGGGCGGGCTGGTCCAGCGCATCGCACCGTCCAGCCGGACGCCTTCGGCACGCGCCCACCGGGACACCTGGAGCAGCAAGGCGCGCTCGACGGCGGTCATCCCGACCTCCGCATGAACGCGCGTGCGTGCTCGGCGAGCGGCCGGCGGCAGTTCATGTACTCGCACGGCCGGGCGCGGTACGGGCCGCGTGCGCGGACGCCGGAGCACGGCGCCCGCCACGCGTGGTCGCGGATCACTGCTCGGCTCCCGCCGCCTGCGCCATGCGCTCCAGGCGCTCCCGCAGTGCACTGATCACCACGTCACCCTCGGCGCGGGTCAGATCCGAGCTGGACTCCAGCGACTCCAGGCCCAGGATCTTCGCGGTGATGGTCAGTCGCTGCTCGCGGTTCTTGTCGCCGCCGAAGCCCAGCTCGTTCCACAGCGCGAACATGTGCCGGCGCTGCTCGTCGCCGAGCGGCTCGTCGGCGGCCGGGGCCGGCGCGGCGTCCAGCTCGGCGACCGTGAGCCGCCGCGTGACCGGCGCGGGCGCGACCTCGGCGAAGTCGCCAACCTCCTCGGCCGCGTACGGCATGCCCATGATCGCGTCGGCGCCGACCCACCGGCACACCTCGGCGGTGGCGCGGGCGACGAGCATCGCCTCCGGGTTGTTGGTGTAGTTCGGGTTGGTCTTGTACTGCGGCAGCCTCTTCGCACGGGCGAGGTCCCACGTGGACGTCTGCCAGTCGGTCTTGCCGAGCCGGCGTCCGCGCACGACCGCCTTGGTGGGGGATTGCTCGATGGTCTCGACGTCGTGGCCCTTGCCCTGAACGACCGCGCGCAGGGTGATCGCCTTCGGCGCGGGCGTCCCGTTTATGTTGTCGAAGGCGTTCAGCGACGCCATGGGGCCGAAGCCCAACTCGGCGCCCTTGAGGATCGCGGCCGCCGCTTCGGCTGGCTTGCCGAAGTACGCCTTCGGCACCATCGCGGTGGAGCAGACGCGCTCGGCGTAGATGGCGGCGGCTTCGGCCTGGCGCGCCCACAGGATCAGGTCGGTGCCGGGCGCGGCGGCCTGGTCGGGCACGGCGACGGCGTGCTGCGGGATGGCGATCTCGGTCATGACTTCACGCGCTCCTCGTTGCGCTCATGGACGCGCACGACGTGGATCAGGGCGTCGTACGGCTCCCCGGTCTCGGCCTCGCGGTCCGGGCAGTTGACGTAGTGGATGGCGGCCCTGGCGAGGGCCTCGAAGTCGGCGAGGCGGGTCTTCAGCCGCTCGACCTCGGCGGCCAGCTCGACCGCGCGGTTGTGGGCGTCAGCCTCGGCGACCACGTACGCCCGATAGACCCGGTTCTGGTGAACGCCTTCGACCTTGGCGCCGGTCTCCAGGTCGACGCAGGCCGCGTCCGCCGGCATCTTGCAGCCGGGGCACGGCACGGTCAGCGCAATTCCGACGTCGCTCACCACTCCTCCGTCCGCACCCAGCCGGGCAGGTCGACGTCGGTGATCTCGTCGTCGGGGTAGCCGGGCCAGACGCCGGCTGCCGTGCAGTCGCGGTAGATCTGCAGCGCCTCGGACACCTTCCGGTCGCCCCAGGTCATGGCCCGCTCGGTGAGCTGGGTGACGTGCACCAGGTACGGCGGGGCTTTCTCGACGGCGATGTGGACGAAGAACGGATCGGGGCTCCAGGTGTCGAGCGCCGCGGCGCGGAAGCCGCGCAGGTAGAACGGGGCCTGGATGGCGTAGCCGTGGTTGTAGGACGCTTTCGACAGCGCTTCGGCGTCGGCGGCCTCGGCTGTCTTCAGGTCGACGATCCCGTCTGGCCGTAGCCAGTCCGCCTTGGCCCGGCACATCACTCCGGTCGTTTCGTCGCGCCAGATCAGCGTGTGTTCGGGCACGCCGTTGCGCAGCAGCTTGCCCGCGATCGGATGCCGGTGGACGGCCGCGACCATGGCCTGCGCGGCGGCGTAGTCGGACGGACGCAGCGGAACTTTGCCCTCGGCGCGCAGCTTGGCGACGGCGGTCTTGTCGTCTTCCTTCTGCCACGCCTCCGGGTTTTTGCCGGTGCCGGGGAACAGCACCACGGCCGGGCCGTTGCCGAGCGTCCAGGTGTGCACGGCGTGGCCCAGGTCGAACGCGCGCTTGGTCTCGACGGTGCCGGTGTCGGCTTGGTGCCGGAAGCGTGCCGGGCCGCCAGGCTTGAGCAGCTCCCGCGCGCCGGTCGAGGACAGCGTGGTGCCGGCCAGCTCCGGGCCGAAGTACGTGGCGTCGTCCAGCTCGTACACGCCGGGCTCCAGGACGTCCGCCGGCGCAACCTCGACTGCAGTCACGAGTCGACCCCCGCGAACGGGTCCGCTATCGCCTTGATCTCGGCCAAGTCGCCCCAGGCCATGCCAAGCCGCGTTCGAGCTTCACCGTGCGCGATCAGGTCGGAGAACTGGACACGGTCCTTGTTGAGGTTGAGAAGTTCGGAGACCGTGTCCAGGTTGACCTCGGCGACTTCCAGCGCCCGTTGCGCTCGGTCGATGCACTCCTGCGCGCCGGCGCGGTAGTCGTCGCTGATGTTGGTCTTCAGGTAGGTCACAGCGCCACCGCCCGGGCCGCGCGCTCGTAGTCGACCAGCTCGCGCATCCGGTCGCCCAGCTCGGTCGTGTACCGGGCCTCGGCGCGCTGGGCGAGGTGGTCCAGTTGCGCCGGTCCGGCCTCGGCCAGCTCGACGGCGAAGCGGGCGAGGACCTGAAGTGTCAGCTCGTCGGTGATCACGACTCTTTCTCCCGGTCCAGTTGGTAGCCGTACCGGACGATCGCGCCGCCGGTCATGCTCTGGTCGTGCGCCTTGAAACCGTTGACGCCCCACTGGCGGCGCAGGTACCGGAAGGCGGCGCAGCCGATGGCCAGGAACTCGACCTGCCCACGGATCAGGTGGAAGGCGAACCGGAAGATCTCGTTGCCGCCAGTGACGCGGATCGTCAGGACCGGTTCGCCGTTCCGGTTCTTGCGGATGGTGTGCTCGATCACGACTCGGCCCGCCTTGCCGCCGACCGCACGCCGTACGCCTTCGCCGCGGCGACGTACGCCCGGTGCCGCGCCCAGGTGCCGCGCAGCGAGTGCCCGCAGGCGAGGGTGTCGCCGGTGCCGGGGTCGGTGATCCACCACCGCCACCACAGCGTGCGGACCTGCACGGCGTGCGTGGACGGCCACAGGCTCGCGGCGGGCACCAGGACCTTGTCGCCACGCAGCCGGGCGGCCAGCTCGCGGGCGTCGGTCTTGGCGAGGTCCAGCGCCTCATCCCAGGTGAGGTCCGGCTTGGCCTGCTGTTCGGTGCTCATGCCGTCACCGCCGGGCGCGGGCCGAAGATCTCGGCGATGCGGGAATGGATCTCGGCTTCGTGGGCGTAGAAGAGGCGGTCGCGTTGATCACCAGTGATGCCCAGCAGTTCGGCGGCGAGGGCGTCGACCCAGACGTGGACCATGTCGCCCTTCGCGTCGTACACCATCCCACTGCTGTCGACCCCGTATCCGGCCATGGCGACGGTCCACCCGGCCAGGCACGCCACCGTCCCGCAGTCCGGCCCGGTCAGGTCATCCAGGCGCACCGGGGATCCGTTGACGCTCCAGCCCCAACTGCCCATGTTCAAGTGCTCGTGGTTCGCGGTGGCCGTGTCCAGCACCTTGTACGCCAGCTCGGCGTTGGGCGTGCTCATCGCCACGCCCCGATCGCGCTGACCCCGGCGACCATGGCCGTGAGCCAGACCGCGGCGCGTAGGCGTCGGTGGTGGCGTCCCTTGTAGATGTAGCGGGCGAGAGTGCTCATCTGTCTATGTCCTTCGCGTGCGAGCGTTTGCGGGTTGGGTGGCCCGGAGCGGAGCGGGGTCGCGCTCGCGCTCCGGGCCGAAGGTGCCGGGCCGGAAAGGCCGACCAGCCGTACCGGCCCGGCGAATCACGACTCGGCTGCCGGGGAAGTGGCCGCCGTGTCGGGTCTGGAGCGGTCCCGGATCGGCCAGAACCTGACCAACGCCGGAGACAGTTGGGCGAGCAGGAAGTCCTCGGTACACAGCTCGGCCTGCACCTCGACGCGCAAGCCGGACACGGGGTCCTGACGCATCAAGACCCGATGAGTCGGCGGCCTCGGGCAGCGCGGGCCGTAGTTCTCCTGGAGGTCGCCGTTCAGGCGGGCGAGCATGCCCACGCGGCGGCAGGTGGCTGCGGCTTCCATCACTGGCCGCCGGGAGTCAGCAGGTCTCGTGCCGCCTTGAGCGCCACCGCTGCCCGCACCCCGTCGGTGCCGGGCGCGACGATCACCTCGTGCTCCGTCCAGCCCGCAATCCACATGTCCGACTTGGCGTTTCCCGCGAGGTAGTCGGCGGACCACACCCGACCGAACCGGCTGGCGAGCATCGCCTCCCGGCACTCCTCGTACGTCGGCGCGACCACGGTCACGTAGTGGTCGAGCAGGTTCTTGCCGCTGTCCGGGTCGGCCTGGCCGTGGCCGAACGAGAAGTAGGCGACGACCGGCGTCGTGAAGGCCAGCGGGCCGCGCGCCTGGTCGGCCGCGCGGGTCAGGCCGGTCGGCGACGTGGCGGCCTCGATGTGGCCCTTCAGCATCTCGCCCGCCTCGGCGAGGGTGTTGAAGCCGTCGAAGGTGACGCCGCACGCGCACTCCACGCCGCTCGACCCGAACGTGTCGGGGCCGGTCCAGCCCTTCGCCTCGCGGTGCTCGGACACGTCGTCGGCCGGCGCGCAGATCGCCGGCTCGGCGACGCCAGCGCGCCGCTCGAAGTCCGACAGCGGAGCGCGCCAGTTCGCGACACCGTAAGGACCGGCGTCCGGCACCGCGGCGCGACCGACCGGGCCGCCCTCGACGCCGTTGGGAACGACGCCCGGCACCGGGTCGTCGGCCTCGCGGCTGTAGTTCAGCCCGATCCGGTCGTGGTCCGGTGCGGCGTCGGCGATGTGGCGGCTCAGCAGCGCGACCGCCTCCCCGAGAGTGTCGAAGTTGTCGAACGTGGTCCCGCAGGCGCACGCGGCGCCACACTCACCCGCGATACCGCCCCACCCGGAAACCTGTTCGTGTGCCGGGGCATCGGTACCGGCGGTGGTCTTCAGCGCGGCCACCTCGGCGCGCAGCTTCGCCAGCTCGGCTTCCTTCGCGGCCAGTTGGGCGGCGGCCTCGCGCTTCAGCGCCCATTCGGTAGACACCGACTGGTAGATCGACACCTTGATCGGTCCGCACCGGGTGTCACCGATGTCGTAGTGATAGGTGCCGTCGTGCATCTTGTGGAGCTGCCCGGCCTTGCCCACCAGGGCAAGGCCCAAGGCATCGACGTGAGCGGCGGTGGACGCGTCGTCGCCGCGTGTGCCCGGCTGGATGTTCAGGCTGAAGTAGCCCGGCGTGCGAAAACCGGAGCCGACCAGGGTTTCGATTCGGTCGGCGGCCTGGCGCAGTTCGGCGGCGATCTCGGCGAAGTGGTCCGGCTCGCCGGTGTCGGAGGTGGTTGATACGGTCTGGATCATCTCGGTCGGCCTTTCGTCAGAGTGAGGTTGAGCGGGATACGCGGGCCGCCTGGTCAGACGGGCGGCCCGCAACTACGTCAGGTCAGCACCAGCGCTTGGGCGGTCGCCGTCTCAGCGACCGAATCCGGCGCGGACCCGTGTGCTCGTGGCGGCCGAACCGCCAGCGCCGCAACGGCGACATCAGCAGCGAGCGGAACGTCGGGTGCTGATCCGGCGGAGACGGCTGCGGCGACGGGACCATCGGACCCGGCCAGCCTTCGCCACTCACGCCGTCCACCGCTTCGCCTGCGGCAACGAGAAGCCGGCCCCCGCCTCACGTCCAAGCCCATCCGGGCTGACGCAGCGCGCGACGGGACGGGGACCGGAGCTTGCGCCTGCCTCACGACCGGGCGGGGTCGATCGGCTCTGGTTGTCCGAGGGGCAAATCCCGGAGCCGAGGCCCGGCGTCAGGCCCTCACCGCGGGAGTCCAAGCCCGGGTGGTTAGACGGCCCGCCAGAGGCATCATGGGCGAACACTGCCGCCTGGCGGGCCGGGAACTGGACGGCGCTGTGCGCGCCGATCGGGAGGTGGCCCCGCATCTGGGCCAGGCGCGGCGGAGGCGGGTGCGGACCCGGCCCGGTCGGGCCTGGTCTTGGGTTCGGCTGCGGCTGGCCCGGTCGCGGCGGAATTGCGCCGGCGGGAGAAGAGTCGGGCAGGACGGTGGTCGTCATCGCGGACCTCCAGCAAACAGACGGCGTAGGTGGGCGCGCTGGCCGTCGGACAGCCGGGGGGCGGCGGCCACGACGACGTCGATCATGTGATTCGTTTCGGCTGCCAGCGCGTCGACGACGTCGATGCCGACCGTGGCGAGGTAGAGATCCGAGTCGTCGAACTTCTCCCGACCTGGGCCAGGAGGCGGCGTTGGGTTCGATGGGCCGGACGGGCTAGTCACGCGGCTACTTGCTTCCGCCGAACCTCGAACATTGCTTCGAAGGACGGCTTGATGCCGATCGCCTCAAGCTCGCTGGCGTGGTCGCGCATAATGGCGATGCTTCGGGCGATGAAGTCTTCGCCGATCTGGCCGCGCCTGGCGCGATAAATCGTCTTCGGGTCAACGTCGAGCAGGCGCGCCCGGGCGGTCTCGTTCTCGGCGCCGAGAGCCCTGGTGATCAAGTCGAAGCGCTCCCCGTTGAGGAACACCCCGGCGTCTATGCCCGACACTTCTCGGGCGTGCGTGCCTGAGTTCATGTTGCAACCCTAGATCCAGGCATGCGTGCCTGCAACTCATCTGATCGGACGATAGAAATCGGGCACGCACGCCTGACATCATCACGTCATGTCGATGCGAGTGCTACGAAAGCGAAACCGAACCAAGACCACCAACAGGCCGACACCTGCGCTTTCATTCACGATGCGGGGCGCTGCCCCCATGGGATCGGGCACACATGCCCGGTATCCTCTGGGCATGGCGAGCGGTGGCATCGACCGTGAGGCGTGGGCGAAGATCGTCAAGTCCCTACGGCTGGCGGAGACGAAGGGCAAGACGGCGCCCTTCGCGCGCAAGATCGGGGTCGACTCGCGCACAGTTGACCGCTGGGTACGGTGCGAGGTCGACGTGAAGGAGGAGAACGTCCGCGCGGTTGCGCGCGCGCTTAACCGCTCGCCGGTCGAGCTGCTTGTGCAGGTCGGTCTCTATCGAGTCGACGAGCTCGCGCCACCGGCCTTGCCGAACCCGTACGAGGACCCGATCATTCGCGAGATCATGGCCGATCCGAGATGGACCGAAGAGCAGCGCGCCGACCTTGTCAGGGCGCAGCTCGAACGCATCGAGGCCGATTTCATCCGTCGCCGCGCTGAGTACGAGCAGCTCCTGCGGCTGCGGCCGGGTCGGGAAGCCTCGTAAATTTCGGGGCGAAGCCCCGGTAAGACCCGTCAATAAGCTGTCCCCCATCTGACACGTGACCACCGGCATCGCCTACGGCCTGGCCGAGCGGGAGTGGACGGTGGTGTCGGGTGGGGCGTTCGGGATCGACGCGGCGGCGCACCGGGCGGCGTTGGCGGCGGGCGGGCTGACCGTGGCGGTGCTGGCCTGCGGGGTGGACCGGCCGTACCCGGCGGGCAACGCCGGGCTGTTCGAGCAGATCGCCGACAGTGGGCTGCTGATCAGCGAGTGGCCGCCGGGCTCGGAACCGCTGCGGCACCGGTTCCTGATTCGCAACCGGGTCATCGCGGCGGCCACGAGGGGCACCGTGGTGGTGGAGGCCGCGGCGCGCAGCGGCGCCAGCCAGACGATGAGCCGGGTGCTGGCGCTGGATCGGGCCGCGATGGTGGTGCCGGGGCCGGTGACGTCCGCGATGTCGGTCGGCTGTCACGAGTTGCTCCGTGAGTACCCGCACGCGCGGCTGGTCACCGGGCTGCCGCACGTGCTGGAGGAGGTCGGCCGGATCGGCGAACATCTGGCCGAGCCGGCGCGTGGGCCGGTGCATCGCCGGGACTCGCTGGACGAGGAGTCGGCGCTGGTGCTGGAGGCTGTTCCGCGCCGGGGTGCGGTCGGGCCGGATCAGTTGGCGGCCAAGGCGGGGCTCGGGTTGCGTACGGTGCTGCGGAAGCTGTCGTTGCTGGAGATGGCCGGGTTGGTGGTGCTCCGCGAGGGGCAGGTCGCGCTGGCGCCTCGGCCGCCGAAGTAGGCGGCGTCGGCGTCGGCGAGCGTGGTCCCGGGTCTAGTCGGGGTCGTCCACGTCTTTGCGGTGAACTTTCATCCACGCCTCGACGTCCTCGGTCGCCCAGATCTTGCCCTGGGCGAGTTCCGCCACCGGCTTGGGGAAGTCGGCGCGGCTGGTGATCTGGTATGCGCGTTGCCTGCTGACCCCACCCAGTCGGATACGGATCTCATGCGCGCCCATTAGTCGAATCGGCTTCACTGCCACATGATCGACCGTAGGCGCACGACTATTAGTCTCTTGTCAAGTTGGTACAAGACAACTAGTCCTTTGTCAATATGCATAGCGGAGTTTGCCGAGCTTGGGGCCGGTCTGAGGGTGCGCGGAGGCCGCGGTCGTGGGCGCGATGGGGACCTCGCTGCCGCCCGGGCGGGTTCGCGGGCCCGCCCGGGCGGTGCCGGGCGTCCCCGCGGCGACGCGAGGCGTATGCTTAAGGCTGGCGACCGCCATGCGCGGTCGACCTCGCGCGCCCTCTGACCGTGCCGAGCTGCTCTCGATTCTGAGCCAGCCTGAGCCGGCGGCGGCGGCCCTCCCTGGTCCCGATGCCATTCGGGTCCACCTGCGGCCGACGACCGGGCGCCAGGACGCCCACCGCCCGGTGAGCGTGACAACCAGGGAATATAGGGAGCAATCCACCATGGCCGTCGTGACCATGCGTCAGCTGCTGGAAAGTGGTGTCCACTTCGGGCACCAGACCCGGCGGTGGAACCCGAAGATGAAGCGGTTCATCTTCACCGAGCGCAACGGTATCTACATCATCGACCTGCGCCAGACGCTCGAGTACATCGAGAAGGCATACGCCTACGTGCGGGACACCGTCGCCGAGGGTGGTCACATCCTCTTCGTCGGCACCAAGAAGCAGGCTCAGGAGGCGATCGCCGAGCAGGCGACCCGAGTGGGCCAGCCGTATGTCAACCACCGCTGGCTGGGCGGCATGCTCACCAACTTCCAGACGGTGTACAAGCGTCTGCAGCGGATGAAGGAGCTCGAGGCCCTGGGTGACCTGAGCGGCACCGCCGCCGGTTACACCAAGAAGGAGACGCTCCAGCTCTTCCGGGAGAAGACCAAGCTCACCAAGACGCTCGGCGGTCTGCGGGACATGACCAAGGTGCCGTCGGCGATTTGGGTGGTCGACACCAAGAAGGAGCACATCGCGGTCGACGAGGCCCGCAAGCTGGGCATTCCGGTCATCGCGGTGCTGGACACCAACTGCGACCCGGACGAGGTCGACTTCCCGATTCCGGGCAACGACGACGCGATCCGGTCGGCCGAGCTGCTCACCCGGGTCATCGCCAGCGCCGTCGCCGACGGTCTGATCGCCCGCTCCGGCCGCAACCGGGGCAACGCCGACGACAAGCCCGAGCCGGGCACCGTCGCCGCCGGCGAGCCGCTGCCCGAGTGGGAGCGCGACCTCTACGAGGGCGCCGAGAAGAAGACCGAGAGCGACGCTCCGGCGGTTGCCGCGGCCCCGGCCGTGGAGGCCGCTGAGGCTCCGCTCACCGAGCCGATCTCGACCGACGCGCACGGCGCGACCGCCGCCGAGCCGGTTCCGGCCGCCGTCTCGGCTGCCGCGGAGTAATTCGCACGGCGGCACGAGCCGCGGATGAACGAGTACGAACCCGGATGGCCGGCCACCGTTGACCGGCGGCCGGCCACTCCGGGAAGTACCACCAATTCAGACTTCAAAAGATCGAAGAGAGAGTCATGGCCAACTTCACCGCCCAGGACGTCAAGAAGCTCCGCGACCTGACCGGCGCCGGGATGATGGACAGCAAGAAGGCCCTGGACGAGTCCGACGGTGACTTCGACAAGGCCGTCGAGTTCCTTCGCATCAAGGGAGCGAAGGACGTGGGCAAGCGCGCCGGCCGCACCGCTGCCAACGGCATCGTGTCGCACTCCGGCAAGGCGCTGCTCGAGCTGAACTGCGAGACCGACTTCGTCGCCAAGACCCCCGACTTCGTCGCGCTGGGCCAGACCCTGGTCGAGTACGGCGAGCAGGCCAAGCTGGCCGACGCCGCCGCGCTGGCCGCCGGAACGCTGCCGGACGGCCGCTCGGTCGCCGACGTCATCCAGGAGTTCTCCGCCAAGATCGGCGAGAAGATCGTGATCAACCGGTTCGCCGACCTGGACGGCACCGTGGCGGTCTACCTGCACCGCAAGGCGCAGGACCTGCCGCCGCAGGTCGGTGTGCTGGTCGAGTACACCGGCAAGACCGACGAGGCCGGCGACGCGGACGCCCGTGGCATCGGTATGCAGATCGCGGCGATGCGCCCGAAGTACCTCACTCGTGACGAGGTGCCCGCCGAGACCGTCGCGTCCGAGCGCAGCATCGCCGAGCAGACCGCGCGCGAGGAGGGCAAGCCCGAGCAGGCCCTGCCGAAGATCGTCGAGGGTCGGGTGAACTCGTTCTTCAAGGACTTCGTCCTGCTTGAGCAGCCGTCGGTCACCGACAACAAGAAGACGGTCAGGCAGATCCTCCACGAGGCCGGCATCGAGGTAACCCGCTTTGTCCGGTTCGAGGTAGGCCAGGAGTAACCGGCAGCAACAAGCGGTGCCGGCAACAGCACGGGAGGTCGGGAACGCGATTCTGCGCCCGGCCTCCTCGTCACATAGGGTTCCTCCAGAGCCGAAGGGGAAGGCGGGTCTCGCATGACGATGGTGACCGAGCAGGCTGTTCCGGTTGACGATCCGAGTCCGAAGCCGGTGCGGCCGCGCCGAGTGGTCCTGAAGCTGTCCGGCGAGGTCTTCGGCGGCGGCGCGGTCGGCGTCGATCCCGACGTCGTGCAGGGCATCGCACGCCAGATCGCCACCGTGGTTCGTACCGGTGTGCAGGTTGCCGTGGTGGTCGGCGGCGGCAACTTCTTTCGCGGCGCTGAACTCCAGAAGCGCGGCATGGACCGGTCCCGCGCCGACTACATGGGCATGCTCGGCACGGTGATGAACTGCCTCGCCCTGCAGGACTTCCTGGAGAAGGAGGGCATCGAGACGCGGGTGCAGACCGCGATCACGATGGCCCAGGTCGCCGAGCCGTACATTCCGTTGCGCGCGATCCGGCACCTGGAGAAGGGCCGGGTGGTGATCTTCGGCGCCGGTGCCGGCATGCCGTACTTCTCCACCGACACGGTCACCGCGCAGCGCGCTTTGGAGATCCACGCCGACGTCGTGCTGATGAGCAAGAACGGCGTCGACGGCGTCTATACCGCCGACCCCCGGACCGACCCGTCGGCGCGCAAGCTCGACACCATCACGTACGCCGAAATGCTGCAGAAGGGCCTGCGGGTCGCCGACCAGGCGGCGTTCAGTCTTTGCCAGGAGAATGACCTGCCGATGCTCGTCTTCGGCGCCGAGGGCGACGACACGATCATCCGCGCCGTCAGCGGCGAGAAGATCGGTACCTTGATCACCACGTGAACCCGCGCCACATCCCATACGCAGAATCACCAGTAGAAGCAAGGAGGCGACGGAGCAGGTGATCGACGAGACCCTCTTCGAGGCGGAAGAGAAGATGGAGAGCGCGGTCGAGCACGCCAAGGAGGAGTTCGCCGCGATCCGTACGGGCCGTGCCAACGCGGCGATGTTCTCCAAGATCGTCGTCGACTACTACGGCGCGCCCACGCCGGTGACGCAGATGGCCTCGATCGGCGTCCCGGAGCCCCGGATGGTGCTGGTAAAGCCGTATGACACCACGCAGCTCGCGCCGATCGAGCGGGCCATCCGCGACTCCGACCTCGGGGTGAACCCCAACAACGAGGGCACCCAGCTGCGGATCCACCTCCCGCAGATGACCGAGGAGCGCCGCCGCGAAATGATCAAGGTGGCGCGCACCAAGGCCGAAGAGGGCCGGGTCGCCATCCGTAACGTGCGCCGCAAGGCCAAGGAGCAGCTCGACCGCCTCGTCAAGGACGGTGAAGCCGGTGAGGACGACGGCCGCCGCGCCGAGAAGGAGCTGGACGACGTCACGCACCGCTACGTGACGATCGTGGACGAGTTGGTCAAACACAAGGAAGCCGAGCTGCTCGAGGTCTGATGTCGTACCTCGATCCCCGGGGCGGGTACGCCTCATCCTCCGACGACCGGTCAGCCGACCCGGACGTGCCGCCGCCGTACTCGTACGACGCGCCCGGTGAGGATGCGCCGGATCCGTACGCCGAGTATCGCCGCCCCGACGCGACGGGCGACGTGCGGCGGCCGGCCAGCCTGGAGGACCTCGAGGCCGGCGATGCCGGCAGCATCGACACCGGCGGCACGGACACCGGCGGCTTCCGGCGCGCTGCCGACGACACCGGCGGCATCGGGCGGAGTGCCGACGACACCGGCGGCTTCCGGCACGCTGTCGACGACACCGGCAGTCGGGCGTACGCCGGAACCGGTCCGGCCTGGAATGACGCGACGGCCGCGACTTCCACGTCGCAGGCCGAGTGGGAGATGACTGCCGGGCCGCGAGGCCCGGGCAAGCGCCGAGCCGGCCGCGACGGCAAGGCTGTCGGAGGGCGGGCCGGGCGCAACCTGCCCGCCGCGATCGCCGTCGGCACCGGCCTCGGCGCGGTCGTGCTCGCCGCGCTGTTCGTCTATAAGCCGGCGTTGCTGATCGTGATCGCGGTCGCCGCGTCGGTGGGCATCTGGGAGATGGTCCGGGCGCTCCAGACCAGCGGTGCAAACCCGCCGCTCATCCCGCTGATCGCCGGTGGCCTGCTGATCACCGGCCTGGCCTGGTATTCCGGCCCGGATTCGCTGATCCTCGCGCTGGTCGTGACGGTTCTTGCGGCGATCGTCTGGCGGATCGCCGACGGCGCCGCGGCGTTCCGCCGCGATCTGACGGCCAGCATCTTGATCGCGGTCTACGTGCCGTTCCTGCTCGGCTTCGGCGTTCTGCTGGCCGAGCCGGTCGACGGCCGGTGGCGAGTGGTCGCCGCGCTGCTCGCGGTGGTGCTGTCGGACACCGGCGGGTACGCGGCCGGCGTCTTCTTCGGCAAGCACCCGATGGCCCCCAAGATCAGCCCGAAGAAGTCCTGGGAGGGCTTCGCCGGCTCGGTCATCGCGGCGGCGCTCGGCAGCGCGGTGTTCCTGTACTACTCGCTTCACGTACCGGTCTACTGGGGCCTGCTGTTCGGCGCCGTGATCGCCGTGGTTGCGGTCTGCGGGGATCTGGCCGAGTCGATGCTCAAGCGCGATCTGGGCATCAAGGACATGAGCCACCTGCTTCCCGGGCACGGCGGACTGATGGATCGCCTGGATTCCATCCTGTTCGCGGTGCCGACGGCATATCTGCTGCTCTCGCTCATCGCACCGCCGGGGTAAGCGGTGGTCGAAGTGAAGTTGCGACGTGGGAGACTGGATAGGCCATGACGATTCTTCCGCTGATCCCCACCAGCCCGGACAGACCCGACGCGGTGGTCACCCGCCGTCGCCCCGCGATGCCGCCACGCCACCTCGCCGACCTCGACCTGGCCGGCCGCCGGGCCGCGGTCACCGGCCTCGGTGAGCCCGCGTTCCGCGCCAAGCAGCTCTCCACCCACTACTTCGGCCGGCTGGTCCGCGACATCGACGCGATGACCGACCTGCCGGTGGCCTCCCGGGCCCGGCTCACCGACGACCTGCTGCCCACGCTGCTGACCCCGGTCAAGGAACTGGCCTGCGACGCCGGCGCCACCCGCAAGACGCTATGGAGACTGCACGACGGCGCGATGGTCGAGAGTGTGCTGATGGGCTACCCGGACCGGGTGACCGCGTGCGTGTCGAGCCAGGCCGGTTGCGGCATGGCGTGCCCGTTCTGCGCCACCGGCCAGGCCGGTCTGACCCGCAACCTGTCCGTCGCGGAGATCGTCGACCAGGTGGTCTACCTGGCCGGTGTCGCGGCGTCGGGCGCGGTGACCGGGTCGCCACCGCGGCTGTCCCGGGTGGTGTTCATGGGCATGGGCGAGCCGCTGGCTAACTATCCGCGGGTGATCGAGGCGGTACGCCGGCTGACCGCGCCCGCACCCGAGGGCCTGGGCCTCTCGCAGCGGCACGTCACGGTCTCCACGGTGGGTCTGCTGCCGGCAATGCGGCGGTTGATTGCCGAAGAGCTGTCCGTGACCCTTGCGCTGTCCCTGCACGCCCCCGATGATGATCTGCGCGATGAGCTTGTGCCCGTCAACCAGCGTTGGAAGGTGGCCGAGGTGCTCGGAGCCGCGTGGGACTACGCGGCGCAGACCGGTCGTCGGGTCTCCATCGAATACGCCCTGATCAGGGACGTAAACGATCAGCCCTGGCGTGCGGATCTGCTTGGCAGGCTGCTGCACGGCAAGCTGGCGCATGTGAATTTGATCCCGCTGAACCCCACTCCGGGCAGCAAGTGGGATGCCAGCCCCAAGCCGGTCGAGCGGGAGTTCGTCCGGCGTCTGCGGGAGGCCGGGGTCGCGACCACGGTCCGCGATACCCGGGGCCGGGAGATCGACGGCGCGTGCGGCCAACTGGCTGCGAGCGAGGTGACGGTGGCGGACGCTGGGGGCGCCACCACCGACGCGGAGGTGGCACGGTGACTGGGCGGTATTCCCAGCGAATGAATTGGGAGACGCAGTGACGAGTCAGGGGCAGCGTTTCCGGCGCCGCGCACTGCGACGCGGATACAAGGTCGACGAGGTGGACTCGTTCCTCGACCGGGTGGAGGCCACCCTGGCGGGCGAGCAGATGGGCGCGCCGGTCGGTGCCCAGGAGGTGCACGACGTCGTCTTCCGGGTGCGGTTCGGCGGATACGACGAGTGGCAGGTCGACCTTCACCTGGACCGCGTCGAGCGTCAGCTGGCCGAGTTCGAGGAGCGCGGCGGGAGCCGTGCCCCGGACCCGCGGATGCAGCCGGAGCCGATGCGCGGCGGCATGCCGGCCGATCGGATGGGCCCCTCGATGGGCCGTGGGGCGCCCCCGACCGAGCGGTTGCCCGCACCGTTCCGCGAGGAACGTCCGATGTCCGCTCCGCCCCAGATGCCGCAGCGGCAACAGCAGCAACTGCCGGCCCCGGACCCGTACGGCCGCTACGACGAGCCGACGTATGGTCAGCAGCCGCAGGAACCCGCGTACGGCCAGCAGCAGCAGCGTCCAGGCCCGGCCGGGTACGAAACCGGTGGTTACGACGCGTTCGAGCCGGGCCGGCACGGCAAGACGGACATGACGGCCGAGATCCGGCTGCCCGAGCGGGAGCGTGACCGCGGCTATG
>Ga0307516_10002609_pt1 | contig 23938 bp, 20 predicted proteins | sample 19_EM_MG_FD_203310 | JGI IMG/M metagenome (GOLD analysis project Ga0307516, IMG submission 203310) | Populus trichocarpa ectomycorrhiza microbial communities from riparian zone in the Pacific Northwest, United States - 19_EM | ecosystem: Host-associated > Plants > Roots > Unclassified | place...
CGGCCCTTCGGGTGACCGGCCAGAGCGGACGCATTCGTTGTTACGAGGCCACCGACGTGGGGTCGACCACGTCGATGTCCTCGCGCCTAGACTGCGCCCGCTCTGGACAGCCACGCGGCCGCGATTTATGCGTTAACAGGCCCTAGTCCTGGTTGTGTTGGGCATGGGCTACCTGACGACGGGCACCGAGTACCTGCCGGAGATGGACAAGACGAAAACGGCTTCCTATGTGACGTACTCAGTGCTCATCGTCATTGCCACTTTCCTGCTGGGTGCGGTGTTGATGCTTGTCTTGCCCGCCATCTACAAATAGCGGTTTTCTCAGGCGCCCGAGCCCGCCGTGAAAGCAGCGGGCCTGTGGCTGCTAGATGCCGACGCGGTGCTCGGTCTTCGCCGGTGCCGGCTCCGGTGGCGTTTCCACCGCCACGCCGTGCACGTAGACCATCTTGCCGCCCAGCCACCCAGAGACCGCCAGCAGCGCAATCGTCAGCACGGACAGCCACATCGCGTTGTCCGGCTCGCCGCCCTTGGTGCGCATCCACACGTTCACCGCGTAAAGCGCCACAACGGTCAGGTTGATGCCCATGTGGGTGAGCGCAATGCGCTTGAGCCCGCCGCGCAACGAGAGCATGTCGATGAGGCCGGGGATGGCGGCCACCAGCGCGCCTGCGATGCCGCCCACCATCGTGTAGAGCGCAACGACGCCCCAGTTCTCATTGGTGCTGCCGCTGGCGCGCACCAGGTCGCACACGAGGGACATCACCCACAGGCCGATGGGCACGGTCACCAGCATCGGGTGGATCGGGTGTTTGGCGATATTGGCCGGTGTCTTCATGGTCAAACCTCCGGTTGAATCAGATGGTCAGTCGTGAGCAAATGGCATGCCGCCTTGCGGTTCAGGCCATCATGTCGACCAGCAGGGCGGACCAGGTGAAACGTGCCTCCCGGCGCTATCCTTGAGGTCGTCGTCGACATCGTCGACTGTGTAGGAGATATCGCCATGACCATTCACCTGGGCCTTACGCCCATCATCTCGCTGGTGGCCGGCATCCTGATTCTGGCCATGCCCAAGCTGCTGAACTACATCGTCGCGGCTTACCTGATCGTGATCGGGCTGGTTGGCTTGCTCGGCGCCGGCCAGCTGCGGCTGGGTTGATCCGGCGGTTGCTGGTTCTTCCCGGCGCCATTCGGGTTCTCGAATCGCCGGCGCGGCGACAGAGAAGGATGGATGGCTGGTGCTCGGCCTGTTCGCAGGCAAGGGGATAATTCTGCGAGGAGCACCATGAGAACGATCACCGCCACGCGATATGTCACGCCGCTGCGCGAAGGCGGGTCTTTGCCCGCCGTCGTCGAGGCTGATGACGATGGCCTGTATGTGCTGAAGTTTCGCGGCGCAGGGCAGGGGTGCAAGGCGCTGATCGCCGAGCTGGTCGCGGGCGAGCTGGCCCGCGCGGTGGGCTTGCCGGTGCCGGAGATCGTGTTGATCGAGCTCGATGCCGAGCTGGCCCGCACCGAGCCCGACCCCGAGATCCAAGACCTCATCCGCGCCAGCGCCGGGCTCAATCTGGCGTTGGACTATCTGCCAGGTGTGGTCGCCTTCGACCCGCTGGTCCATCAGCCTGAGCCTGGGCTGGCATCGGCGATCGTCTGGCACGACGCCTTTGTCTCCAATGTCGACCGCACCCCGCGGAACACCAACCTGCTGATGTGGCACCAGAAGCTCTGGCTCATCGACCATGGGGCTGCGCTGATCTTCCACCACCAGTGGGAAGGCTATCTCGAACGCAGCGCCAGCCCGTTCCCGATGATCAAGGACCATGTGCTGCTCGGCCTGGCCAGCCGCATCGCCGAAGCCGACGCCGACATGATCGCCCGCTTGCCTGCCGAGGCGATCAGCCGCATCCTCGATCTCGTTCCCGACGACTGGCTGGAGGACACGCCGCTGTTCCAGACCCAAAGCGAGCAGCGCGAAGCCTACGTGCGGTATCTGGTGACGCGCCTGCAATCGCCGCGCAAGTTTGTCGAGGAGGCCGTCCGTGCCCGATCTGCGCACCTATGACTACGCGATCGTGCGGGTCGTCCCGCACGTCGAACGCGGCGAATTCGTCAACGCCGGCGTCATCGTCGTCTGCGCGCCAAAGGGCTTTCTCAGGGCCCGTGTCGAGCTCGACGAGGCGCGCCTGCTGGCACTCGATCCCGCGGTGGACCTGAAGTCGATCCAGATCGCCCTGTCGGCCATCCCGGCGATCTGCGCGGGCGGCGAAGGGGCAGGGCCGATCGGCCGGCTCTCTGTGCGTGAGCGCTTCGACTGGCTCGTCGCGCCGCGCAGCACGAGCATCCAAGTGTCGCCGGTTCATACGGGCCGGTGCGCTGATCTCGACACCGCGATGGAGCGGCTGCTGGAAAAGATGATCCGTCGGCCGCGCGTGGTCACGAGCGAAGGCTGACGTTGCGATACGGCGGCCGCATCGAGAGTGGCGCTGCGTTGGTCGAAGGCGGAGCCAGGCGGTAGCTGCAGCACGCGGCTCCTGGCAAGCGCGGCAATGCGGAGTGAGGCGGGGTGAGGCGGGGTGAGGCGCGGTAAGGCGCGGTAAAGCACCGTGTCACCTGGATGTCACCTGCGCCTCGAACAAGGGCAAGGGCCGCGCTTCAACAATATACCGTCTACTTGTCACGTTATGTAAGCGCGTGATGGTGAACCGAAAGTTTTCTGCTTTCGATCCGGCGCTGACGATGGGTCTCACACATCCAATCTCACCCCATCTTCAGGCGCCCCACCTGGTCGTTCAAGTGAAAAGGTATGTATGTTGGCTACGATCCCATCGAGCTGCGCCGAGTCTGCCAAGCGCCTGCCTGCGCGGCCGCTGGCGCAAACACCCAAGGGGGCGTCATGGCGCCATGCGCTGGTTCTGGCGCTGACGACGACGCTGCTGGGTGCCCCGGGCATCTCTCACGCGCAAGGCAACAGCCCGTTGGCGACGAAGTCTGATTCGCTCACGGCACGTCGAGACATCACGACGGTTGCTGTGCACAGCACCGACAAGCAGGCGCAGTCGCAGGTTCCGTTCACCTTCGGGCAAGTCTTTTCGCGAGGGGATCTCGCGGCGGGCGCCAAGCTCGTCGCCAAGGTCGGACCCGATGAATTGCCGGTTCAGATGGACGTGAAGGCCCGCCACGCAGATGGCTCGGTTCGCCATGCCGTCATTTCTGCGGCGTTGCCTGAGCTCGATGCGGGCGCAACCACCAAGCTGGTGTTGGCCAGCTCGAGTGGGGCTGAGCTGGCCGCATCGCTGCCAACCCAGCGCGATCTGATGCGTGCAGGCTTCAGCGCCAAGGTGCGGCTCGATGTTGAAGGCAAGAGCTATCGCGCGTCGCCCAATTCGCTTCTCTGGCAGCAACAGGGCGTCCCCTGGCTGACGGGCCCGATCGCTCAGGAATGGATCGTGAATGCGCCGCTCGTCGATGATGCGGGCGCAGTTCACCCCCATCTGTCTGTGCGTTTCGTGGTGCGCTGGTACCCACAGCACGAACGCGCACGCGTCGACGTCGAAGTCGAGAACGCGTGGGCCTATGAGCCCGATCCGCGGAATTTTCTGTATGACGTGAACGTGCGGATCGGCGAGAAGCCCGCCTACGACAAGCAGGGGCTGGAGCACTTCGCCCATGCGCGTTGGCGCAAGTCATTCTGGTGGGGCGCCGAACCGCAGTTGCACCTGCGGCACGACATCCGCTACCTCGTGGCCACGGGGGCCGTTCCACATTACGACCTGAAGGCGAAGCCGTCGGCCTCCGCACTGGACAACCTGGCCGCCACCTGGAAGGCGGCAGAGAAGGGGCCGATGGCGCCGGGCCTGGTGCTGCCCGCCATGCCGACGACCGGCGGGCGCCCGGACATCGGGCCTTTGCCGCAGTGGGAGGCGCAATATCTGCTGAGCATGGACGCGCGTGCGAAGACGGCGGCGCTTGGCACGGGTGACCTCGCTGGCAGCTGGCCCATCCACTACCGCGACAAGAACACCGGGCGGCCCGTCAGCCTGGCCGACTACCCCTACATGACGATTCTCGGCCGGCCGGGCGATACCGTGAACCCACGGACGGGGTTGAGCGAGGCTTTCCCTGAATGCCACGCTTGCGACACCGAGCCCTATGTCTACCAAGTGGACTCGGCGCACCAGCCGTCGCTGGCCTACCTGCCGTACCTGGTGACGGGAGACCACTACCACCTGGAGGAACTGCAGTTCTGGGCCAACTACAACATGCTGCAGTCGAACCCCTACTACCGCGGCTTCGAAATGGGGCTGGTGAAGTGGGACCAGGTGCGCGGGCAAGCCTGGTCGATGCGGACATTGGGGCAGGCGGCCTACATCACGCCCGACGACGATCCGATGAAGTCGTACTTCATGGATCGCCTGCACCACAACCTGGACTGGTACACCACGACCTACGTCGATGGGCGCCCGAACGTGCTCGGCGTGATCGACGCGGGCTATGCCATCGTCTACACGACGCCGGCGGGCCCGATGACAGGCCTCGCGCCGTGGATGGATGATTTCTTCACCTGGAGCGTGGGCTACCTGGCCACCGGTCTGGGCTTCGAAGAAGCGCTGCCGCTCGCCCGCTGGAAAGGCACGTTCCCGGTCGGTCGGATGACAGCACCCGGCTACTGTTGGATCGATGGCGCCACCTACGCGCTGGCGGTGCGCCCGTCGGCCAGCAGCCCATTGTTCAGTGACTTCAAGCAGGCCTACCTGACGACGATGCAAGGCACCGACACGTCGGGCAAACCCATACCGCTCGTCAACAGCACCGGGGCGCTGTACCTCGACCAACCTTGTGCCAGCGTGGCGCAAGCGCAATGGCGCACGCAAAAAGACAAAGACCTGGGCGTGTCGCGTTCACCATGGGTGGCCGGCGAGATGACAGGTTATGCGTCTGATCCCTCAGGCTACCCGTCCAACATGCAGCCTGCACTCGCCGCCGCCGTCGATGCCGGGGCGCCTAACGCACGAGCGGCGTGGAACCTCTTCATGAGCCGTTCCGTGAAGCCGGACTACACGCAGGCACCGCAGTGGGCGGTTGTGCCGGTTGAGCAGAACAAGCGCTTGTCGCGACCTTAGTGCTTTGCGTTACGCGGCAGGCGAGCGGGGCATCACTGTCGTAGCGCTGGGATAGAGAGACCTTGGCCATCTTTGGATGGCCAAGGTCGACTCAATGCTGGTACGCGCCGATGCTGTGTTCGGTCGCTGGCTCAACGCGATGGTGAATGTCGAGAATGCGGCGGGCGCTGTCTGTGGCCCCCGATAGCCGTAAGCAAGAACCGTGGCATTTTGCAGTCGTTCCGCTCAACTCGTCTGAACCAGACATTCGGGTGTCCTTGGCTGAAACTCTCTACCGCTCGGATACAGTGGTCCGGCTCAACACAAGCCGCCATGAACTCGAAGCGCACCCGACCATCGCAGCGCAAACGCCGTGCGGAACGGATGGATTGGACGACAGCAAGCTTGGGTATCGATCCAGTTCGTTACGAAGAGGTGCTGACCTACCTTTTTGATCGTCCAGTGCCCAACGGGCAGCAGCAGGAGTGGTACTGGGGCGACGAGCTTGTGCCATTCGAGGCAAGCCCGCTGGAATGGACCAGGTTCCAGACCGCCATCTTTGCCAATGCCGCGACCGATCTGATCGGTTTCGACAACGAGCAGGTAGGTATGGGCTTGAACTACCTGACGAACAACGGTCTGAGCGACGTTCCTTTCGCTGCCGTTGATCCGTCCGTTTCCCTCGACGAGGCGATGCGCATGATGCACGCAATGCCAACGCTCTGGTGCGATTGCATCGGCAAGCGCCTCCAAGATGCTTCCCCTATAAATTCACCGATTAGCTCAGGGGCAGGAGGGCGTCTCTGGCACGCCTGCTATATGTGGTTCGACGTCTGGCCTACGTTTCGCCTTGCGAGCGCGTCGCAACCCTGGCGCGATGCGTGCTGGAATCTGTTCGTGGAGATGTTGGGGGTGCCGTGTCGCGCGGTCCAGATTGCCGCACTTCACGGTGTCGGCCACAGCGTCGACTTGTTGGACAGGGACGTCGACGTCGCCCGCGTCATCAGTACGTTCGTGCGAAGTTTGAATGACGATCACACTCTTCGCGTCTACGCCGAAGCCGCACGTCAGGGGAACGTGCAGTAGCCAGTCCGAGTCGGGAGCTAACGAGTGACATGTTCTTGCCGGCAATGTGAATACAAGGTTGCGACAGGAAGCCGCCGGCGATGTCAGGCGCTCGGGCGGAGGCAGGTCCGCTGTCGTGACAGTCCGCGAGCTAGCGCTTCCGGCCACAAGCAGCCCGTCGCGGCCCACTCAAAAGCTGGCCGCGGTGTGGCCTTGAAGGACAGGTTCCCGGCGACGGGCCTGGACCTCTCTTAGGCGCTACCTGGCCAGAAGCGGCCGCATGGGGATGACCGCTCACAGGCCGGACAGACCATCGAAGGAAAGCTCTATAGGCCAGGGGCACGTGGCAACAAACTTCGCAGAAGACCTTGGGTAGGATCCGAACATGCAAAAGTGCTTCGTCTCGATTCGAGAGGACACCCCAGGCAGCGCTTGGAGGGAGCGCTTCGTTGCAGGCCGCGCCGAAGCCGAAGCTTGGTATCGAGGCTCCGGACGAGGGACGCCACCGACGGCAGCCGAGTGCGCAGCACAGCTCCAACTACACATGCCGGAACTGCTCGGCTCGTATGAGCGGGTGTGCGCCCTCGTCGGCGAGGACGATCTTGCATCTCAGATACTCAGTCAGTTCAGACCACCGCCGCTTGTGCACGGATGTACACAGGCGGTCTGGCTTGGCGCCGATGGCCCGGCGCTTGTGCGCAACTACGACTATCCACTAGACGTCGTGTCCGATCACTTCGAGTCGACGCGTTGGTTCGGCCGCGAAGTGATTTCCAAGGGCCAACGTCCATGGGGTGGGTGTCTCGATGGCATGAACGCCGACGGACTGGTTGCAAGCGTGACCTTCGGCGGCAGTCCGGCTCAAGGCCTTGGCTTCTCGATCATTCTTATCGTTCGCTACATCCTCGAGACTTGCAGCCAGGTCTCTGAAGCAGTCGCCGCCCTGTGCCGAATTCCGGTAGCACTTTCGCAAAATGTCACCGTCCTGGACAAGACAGGTGCCTATGCGACCGTCTTCCTGAGCCCCGAACGTGCCCCCTCCGTGTCCCGCACGCCTGTTTGCACCAATCATCAAGACTCGAGTATCTCGAACGATCTGTCTAGAAACGTAGCGAGCTCAATGGCGCGTCAGCAAGCAGCCCTTTGTGCTCTCAAGGCCCCAGGCGCCACGCTCGCGAAGTTGGCCGAGGCGTTCCTCACCGCGCCGATCTATTCGCGCTATGCGTCGTCGCCCACCGTCTATAGCGCGGTCTATCGGCCTGCTGCTTTGACCGTCGACTATCTGTGGCCCGGCAACGTCATGACTCAACGGATCGGCTCGTTCAAACCGGGCCAGTACATACACGACTACGGAGCATTGACAACGTGACGTTGCGTCGGTCTTGGAGCGTTTGAAGCCGCGCAAAGATTCGCGCCGAGTTCGACGAGCGCTGACCACCGCTTTCCGCCCTCAGGTCCATAGAGGCGAACGACCCGCATCTCGACGGTACGTACGTCAAGTTTTTGGCGTCCAGTTCGGCGCGGCGTATGTCGGTTGTGGGTCCAGTCCTTCCAATCACGACAGGCTACTTCCGCGCCGCCCATCGTGAAGGACCGCTCTGCGGCGGTGACCTCGCCAAGGGGTCGGTCATGTGCCGACACTGCTTGCCGCTCAATGAACCCGCAGCACCTCAAACTGCTGTCGGATTCGAGCGACCTGTAGCGACACCTCATCACCCTCGCGCTTACCCAGCATGGCCCTGCCCAAAGGGGCATCGCTGCTGATCACCTGAACGGACTGAGAGCCGCTGACCAGCTTCATGCTGCCCCCATCCGGGCCGAGAAAGAGCTGTTGCTGCTTGTCGTCGGAATCGATCAGGCAGACCAGCGCGCCGAGCTGTATACCTTTGCTGGCATCGTAGGGACTCGGGCGGAATTGGCGCCACTTGGCCATCGCCTCGCGGATGGCTTCGGCGCGACGAGCTTGGCCGGTGGCCAGGTAGGCGGCTTCGAGTCCCAATGTGTCGTATTTGTTTTCGGCGATGTTTTCCTCGTGAGTCGCCGTTTCATGGGCCGCCCGCACTGCCTGTTCGGCCTGCACCAGGTCTTCGGCGAGCCGTTCCAGCACCTGCTGCTGCAGCAAGAATTTATCCACGATGAAAGGTAAGCATCTCGAACAAACGGGGGGACAGCTGTTGATTATGAAGGGCTCCACCAGTCTTCGACACTTCTGTTGGCTGCAGGCTAACTTCGGCTATGGGCACCGTCCTGTCCCCCATTTCCGTGCATCGAACGGCAGGAACTGGCCGACCGCCGGAAGCCATGAACGGCCGCCTATCGGGTACGAAACGCGTGGAGCCGAGGCATGTCTGTCGGACAGTTCCGGAGAACCGCGAATGGCAGCTGAGGGTCGATAGGAACCGGTCGCCTCGCCAACTTCATCACTTCATCGCCGCAGCGCCGACGCTCAAGTTGCGATGCCGTGAAGCATCCGGTCACGACAGTCGGTCCCCATCCAGCTTCTGCCGCTGGCCACCGGCAGCGTCGAAGTGGGGCAGCAGTGCCTTCGCCGCCTCGATGCGAAGGGCCAGGTCCAGTCTGTCGTTGTTCATAACGTCGAGCAGGAAGCGCTTGGGATCAAGTGAGGGAGCCGTCTGCGCTGCATCATTCGATGCAAGCCCAGGCCCAGGCCCAGGCGCAGCCGGCACCGCGGCCGGCCTGAGCCGCTGCAACGCCAGTTCGAACTCCGCTGGCTGGATGCTCTTCAGCGGTGCCAACAACTGTGCCTGTCCATCGGGGTTGGGCGGCACATCGAGCCAGGGTTCGTCAACGAACATCGGCACAAGATCTGACGCGACGAAGGCAGACCACACGCCGCTGTCGGCCTGCAGGGCGGGGACCGGCCGGGCATGCAATGGCGCGCTCGCTGACGTGCCATCCACCGCGGGCAGCATGGCCACGCGAACGGGCGCAATGTCACCCAGGTAGCTGCGCCGCAAGGCGTCGAGAAACGCCCTGGCTTGTGGCACTGGCACAGGCTCCTGGAGTGAGAACCAGAGCTGACAGCCATCGCTGCCATTGATCGCGATTGCCGGTGCAGATAGCGCCAGATCAGCCTGAACGCCGCCCCAGACTGCCGAGAGCGCAGCCCAATCGCCCGGCCGGGCTCGGCGCTTTGAAGACCTGAAGACCGGCCGATCATCCCTCGAACAATCGATTGGCTCCTGTCGGCATGGACCGTGAAAGGTGGTTTTGGTCATCAGCTGACGTTCGATAGCGCCCGACAAAGGCAGGACAAGACTGGTTGCGGCCGGTCAGTTCCGACGGTCGAATGACACCCGCGGCATGAACCTGCCGTTCGTCGACCCGGTACGCGTCTGGCGGCTGTGCCTCGGAACCTGCCGCACGGCGTCGATCGTTCAGGTGAACGACTAGCGGGCAGCTTCCGCGAACCGCCAAGTCACGCATCCGACTCATTGCGGTCAAAGAGGCTCGCGCTGGTGCGCTTTGTCAGCGACGGGTGCGCGCGCTGGAGCTGCCGTTCGCGTTAGCCCGTTCAGCCAGGTCGACGTGCGTCCAGCATCGGCCTTGCACTGCGGCAGGTCGCGTTACAGTGCGGCTGCGGGAGAGCCAAAAGTGAAAAAGCTAGGGTTTGAACAGCTGGCTGAGCGACATTCGATCGACCCAGCGCAGTTGCAGGGGTACGCGAACGCCGCCAAGGTCCGTCTCGAAGCGCACCATCAGCCCCCGGTGAGCTTTGAGGTTTCCACCAAGGGAGAGACGACTCTGTTCCTGGTCGCTTGGCAGCCGGTCGAGGAGATCCTACGGCGTTCCTACAACAACCACGACGACGCGGTCCGTGACGGGGCCTACGTCATGGCGTTTGCTGCGGTCGAAGAGGTTGAGGGCCTGGTTGCCATCGGCCGCGCTGAGACGAAGACCGGGGCCGACTACTATGTCGCACCCCTCGGAACCGTCCCTGAAGACTTCGAAGAGGCGCTGCGGCTGGAAGTCTCGGGTACGGACGGTACGGCCGCAACGTGCCGAGCCCGCCTCAAGCAGAAGCAAGAGCAAACCCGCCAAGGCAACGGCACCGAGCCAGCGCTGGCCGCCGTCGTCGGCTTCAAGCAGCGTTTGATACTCGTTGATCGGGCGTAGTGATGGCGGACTGGCTCACCCATCACCGACAAAGCGAGGCACTCGCCGCAAGGGCGCATGAGCATGTCCGCTTCGGAGAGCAAGCCACGGCCGAGGCAGTCTTTCGACAGGCCGCTGAGGCAGAGGAAGCGGCGCTTGCGCTGCTAGACGGCTCCAAGCCGCGGACTCTAGGAATCACTGCGGTCAGCGCCGTAGCGCTGTACTACAAGGCGCGATGCTTTGAAAGGTCCATGGCGTTGGCGTACCAGTACCTAGCTGTGCCGGAAATCGTCGGGTCTGCTCGAGCACAGTTGGACGACCTACTTCTGACCTTGTACGCCGAGCGCGACAAAGCTCGGATGCAGGGTCATTTCCTTCCCGGCTCTGTGACCGTGTCAGTGAAGGGTGGCGAGGTACTCCGTGGTGCCGCTCCGCTGGACCTCGTCGTCGAGAAGGTCAAGACCCTCCAGTCAATGTTCTACCGAGTGGTCGAGTGGCAGTGGAAGAAGCCATTGAGGCGCCACGGCGGACCTACTAAGGACATCACCGGCACCTTCCAGCCCTGGCTCGTGCAGGAACCCGCCGGCAGCTTTCAGTTCTCCGTCGCGGTCAAAGTCAGCGGTCAGGAAGACTGGGTGACGCCGGCGCAGATGGACGCCGCGGACATAGCCAAGAAGTTCCTCGACGTTGTTATCACGCTGTCTACCGACACTGACGGCGATGCAAGCCGAGCCCTCATTCCGGAAGACGACTACCGCGGCACCTTCAGGAAGCTGCTGCGCAACTTGACGCCTACAGGTGGTGAATTCGAGTCACTCGTTATCAAGTCCAAGGACCGAGAAGACGTTGATGTGGCCTTAGACCAATCAACTCGGCCGAAGCTCGACCAAGCAATTCGGTCCCAGCTACCCGTGGCGGACGCTGCGGCCGGCGAAACCCCGACGGAGTTTCTTGGCGTCCTTCGGGCACTTGACCTGGACAAGGATTGGTTGAAGGTTGAGGTCGCAAAGGGGCAACAGGTCGAAGTGAAGGGCGTCGCCCAAACGGTCGACGACGTCATTGGCCCGATGGTCAACAAAAAGGTGTTGCTTACGGCGATTCGCAGCAAGTCCGGGGCTCTGCGCTACGTCGACATCCAACTCGCTCCCTGAACAATCTGGTTCTCTGTGCAGTTTTAGGAGAGGCCAGGGCTCCCGGCGGGTCGCAGGGCGAAGATCAGCGCAGGGCCTCTTCGAGCGGCGCGAACATCGTCCTGGCGCAGACGTGAGCCTATCGCGTCGCGCAAGCTGTCGTTCAAGTCGTCACGCGGCGAGTTCAGCAATCGCGCGACCGCTTCCGAGGGGTGAAGCAACCGCTCACGCGGGTGGCGTTCAGTGGCCGGTGCGTGCCGAGACCACCAGCTCGCGGACGATGCCGAAACCGACCACTGGCCAGCCCGGCTATCACGACCACCGTCGACTGCCGGGCCACGGCCCTGATTCACAGTCCCGGCCATCAGCTGCCGGTCGTAGCAGTCAGCTTTCTGGCGCGATCGGCGGCCGAACGCAGCTGCCGGCGGTCGGCGGCCGCGGAAATGATTGAGACCACATCCCTCCCACAAGCCAGGCCGCGTTCGCAGCATCGCGGTCCAGTCCGTGCCAGCGAAGTCGGACGATTGGCGGGGACAGTGGATGAGGCTCAAGGCCGCGCAGCGCAGAGCAGCGCATCGTGATCGGGGAAGGCACTTCTTCCTTCTACTTTCCGCGTCAGAACGGTCGAGCAGTGAGGTGGTGCGTTCGACCGAGTGCGCCACATCGTGAGCTCAAGGACCGCGGCGTGTTTGCTTCGAGCAGATACACTGCATGGCCCCCCTGTCCTCCTAGGTGGCCAAACATGAAACGTCGAAGTGTTTTGGTCTGCACCGCGTTTTCAGCAGCGTTGCCGGTCCTGGCTCAGGCGTTGCAGCCGCTTGCCCTGCGCCTAGTGCGGCGCACAGGCTGGCAAGAACTGATGGGCAAGAACCAGTGCGTCATCGCAGACATGCACGTGTCGACGACGGCATTTCCCGTATCGGACCCTGGAACCAAGCTGGCCAATGCCCTCGAACTGGCCTATCGCGGCAACCTCGCGGAAATTAGCGCCATTCCTCCGGGGGACTACACCGGGTTCGTCCGAACGGACGGTGGCCTAGGATGGCGCATCGAACTGAAAGGCACGGCTCCACGCGAGAACGTGCAGGTTCACATCGGCAACCGGACCACCAACACGCTGGGATGCATCTTGCTAGGTACCGGGAACTCCTCCGATGCGCAGTGCAACATTCCAGGCAGCGCGGCGGCGATGGATAAGCTCAAGGTAGTCTACGCGGATGCCTCCAACAAGCGCCCCGTGGTACTGCGCATCCAGGCCTAGGCTCAAAGGTCTCGGCAAGTATGGGCGCGTCAGATGATTAGGCCGCGACTGACCATGGTCAGGCCGGCTCAGGGTCTGCGGCGGTTACCCGAGCCACTCACGGCGCCGTCCAACGGAGCCTTCAGGATTCGCTCTTTAAATTAACTGGACATGCCTCGCTTCTTTATCGAGTCAGGAGAGGCAGCGATTCGTCGTCGATCGTTCTTGGTTAGCCCCGCGTTGGGATTTGCTGCGCCAGCCATCAGTAAACGGCCGATCCCCGCCGTGGCCCAGTGGCAGGTCATGGGCGCGGGCGCGATGCTCGCAACGTCGAACAATCCGCTGAACATCCTTATCACGCAGCAGGCGGCTATCGCAACTGCTGCCGCTCGGACAAACTACGAAGCGCAGACCCTTGCAAGGGGCTTCGCGGTGCTAACGCAGCGGATCAAGGCTGCACCGACACTTGCCGAAACCAAGCAGATATTGGTCGGGGACTTTGCGCGCTCAACGGGGGTGTCACGGGCCATCGACGATGCGCTCAGGCAGGGGCGGCTTGGAGCTGGCGCAGTTGCCTTCTTCGAGAAGACGGTGGGAGCGTCCGGCACTAGCCAGTCCCTTTTAGGCGTAGCCACCCGGCGCATCGGTCAGACACTTGGCGAAACGACGTCACCTGTGGCTGTTGCCGCCTACCAAGCCGTCGGTTCGGTGCTTGGCCTGACGAGTGTTTCCACGCCAAAGGACCTGGTGGCGGTCCTGTCGCCAGCACTCGGTGGCGCCGCAGAGGACTTGCAGCAGTTGCTGGCCGGTCGCGGCGCCCTGGAAAGGCGCGTGCAGACCTACAGTGAACAGCTGCGCAAGCGCGTTCAGGTCGAGCTCAAGACGATGGCAGCTCCCCTGGCAGCGTATCCGAAGCAGCTGCTCCAGTTCCGCGCAGTTGCCAAAGACCTTCCAAGCTCCGCACAGTGGAAGTCGGGCGCTGAATCGCTGCGGGCAGGAGCGGGCGCGCTGTACTCTGCGCTGAGCCTCTTCGGTGCGTCCGAGGAGGCGAATGCGGTTGCGAATGTGGCGGGATACGCCGAGAGCGCCGTCCAGGTCTTACAGGCGGTATCTTTGCTGGCCAGCGTCACGACTGGTTGGGGTGCGGTGTCGGCGCTGAGCGGACTCATAGGTGGCGCCGGAGGCTTGGGTGCCTTCGGAGGAGGCTCCTCGTCAGGCGCCTCCGAGTTGGCGCACCAGCAAATCATGGCAGCAATCTCCGACCTGCGGACTGAAATTGTGAGGCAGTTCTCGCAGGTCAATGCGAAATTGGACTTCGTGATCACCCAATTGGACGCAGTCTTGTCGGTGATTCGCCGGGTCGACCTGACCACACAGGAAATTCTGGCCCGGGTAAAGGTCGTTGAAGCACAGGTCAACCTAGTGCTCTTGCGGCAAGGGGAGTCGGGTTTTGTCGGTGCCCGGCTGCAGATGCAACGCGACAGCCGGGAGTGCCGATCGCAGCGGCGCAATCCAGCGGTCGACCTTGCCACCCTGGTGCGATGTCGCAGCCACGACGCTAGCGCAGCCGACCTTGCTACCAAGCAGCCACTGCAGCTGCCTGCGTCCGGGGACAGCGTAGCGCGGACCGTGTTGATGACACGCTTTCCAACCAGACCTGCCGACGTGAAGGACGATGCAGTTGAGACCTGGCAGGCAGGCGCTGCACTCACTCGAGTGCTATCGAGCTACCAGCTGAACGTGCCGCAGGGCGCAGCGCACCAGGATGTCCTGCTCGACGCTGTTGATGGGTACACGAACTGGCGGTTGTCTTGGCGGGCGCTCTTCGATAGTACCGACCTGCAGGACCGGCAGGATGAGGTGAGGGACATTCGGGCCGCCATGCATGACCACCAGGCATTCCTGGCATTCCTTCGGGACGAGTCTGTGTACCGGCGCATCCAGCAGAAGTTCGCGACCGAAGCCAACAAGCTCTTTCGTGAACTGACCCAGGAGCAACAGAAGGCACTTCGCGCTGAACTGGACAGGCTCGGAAAGGGCGACCCCAACCCTGGTTTCAAATATGCAGCGGGCGCGACGTTGACGAGCAAGTCCGCCACTCAAGCGCCGAGTATTCCCGTCTTTACGGCGGCCGACTTCAGCGAGAAGGGCCTCTCTCCGTACTACAACGCCCACATTAGTCCGACGGACGCCGGCCCTGTACCCCCGGCCTTGAGTCTGATAGCCACACGACTGGTTCGCTCGGACATTCAGCAGCCAGGTGTGGTGCGATTCTGGGTGGATGAGCGCCCGGCGATCGAGGTCGAGATTTACTTGCACGGGGAGTTGCTGTCGACAGAGGTGGTTGACCTTCCGAAGATGACGTTCTCTTACCGTAGGGATGCCGACGGCGAAGCGCGCTATGTTGCATTGACCGACCCACTTCGATATCTGTTCCTCACGGACGACCAAGACACCGTGTCGCAGCGGCTCAACACAGCCATCAGTGCAGTACTGCGAAAACAAGAGTTGGTTCGAGAGGCGTTCTTCCTACAGTGGAGGCGTCTGAACCAGAACGAGGACAATGCCCACCGCGTCTACCGTCAATGGTTAAGCCGCTCGCCCGCTCTGGGGTCCAATGACCCTGCGGGACCGAAGCTGAGCGCCTTGGGGGAGCTCGATACCTTGCTATACCTGCTCAGGGCGCTCTTCAAGTTTGCGTATGACGACGTTGGAGAGGAAAACGACATCATCCAGTCTTGCCTCTACGGGGGAATGACGATGAGGCTCGTCGACACTGAGGTGCTGCGAGACTGGGTGTGGCGTTCTGCACCGATGCGGCATTCGAAAGCCGAGACGGGCGAACCTGACGGCAATCCCAGGTTCGTCCAGTTGGACGAACTTATCCTCTTTCGATGGGAGGTGTTCTCGGATGCGTGGCAGCGGCTTGACCGCGCAGCGAAACAAGCCGGTCCATCGTTCCGCTTCGCTAGGGCGATGCAGGAATTCAATGCGGTGTTTCCGCTCAAGGAATACCCGCTAGGCTGATGATTTCATGACGAGCAACTTGCAGTGCGCATACCGCTTGCGGATGAGGTGATGGCTATGCTGCGCCTCGATGGCGATCTGAAGCCAAAGGGTCTGCCTGCCTGACCACCTGCACCCCCAAGATCCGTGCCACCGCAAACAGACAAAATCCGCGCAACAAGAGGAAGCCCGATGCGCACGAGCAGGTGCACGGCAGAGCCGACCAACGGCGCCTTGAAGTTGGTCATGAGGTCATGAAATCAAGCTCTCCAAGCGGCTGCGGCTGCTTGATTTCAAAGTCAAGGGCAGCTTTCGGGCGACAATTCGTGCGACTTGTAGGACCGCAGTGGGTCGTTACCGGTCTTGAGGCCAGCGCAGTCGGGCGACCGGAATTTGGTCGCAAGCGGTCGCCAACCTTCCTTCCCAGCACGCTTACGTGTCACACACTGCGCTTCGCTAACAAGCTCAAGTGTGGCGAGTTGTCAGCCGCAGCGGACCGCGCAACATTAAATGGCCGCGCGATGTCGGCATCGGATACTTGATCCTCGCGAGCCAAGGGCGAGTCGGCTCAATCCTCAATCGTGTCGGGCGTGTTGCGAAAGTCACTTGCCATCATTTTGACCGGGCAACGCGACGGGAGCGGATTGACGAGTGCTTCAGCTGAGTTCAATTCGGGTCAATAAAATGGGGCTCCGTTGGCTTTAAACATGAGAGAGAGCACGTTTGCCCACTGCTGAAACTTTGAACGCTCGAAGAACGAAGCTCCGGTCGCGCCTCGTCAATCAAACAACGCATTTTGGTAGACACCGGGCAGTCCATTCGGCCATTTGATTCCATAGATCTTTTTAATTTTGCGGTCAAAGGAATCAGTCAATTGTTTTACCTTGCTGCGATCAAATTGAGATCCTAGGAATATAGCCTGCAGCGAATCCCCAAAACTCACTATGGCCGGCCCGTCACTTTTTCGAACCATTAACCATCGCCCCTCTGATTCCGAAGACCAATCCGGCGCCTTAAGATACAAAAGCCTTTCCTTATGTGCAATCACATGCTGGCGTACAGCTTCGTCAATACCAAGGCCTTCCATGGCGGACGCCATCACTGTGTAGGATGCTCTGTCGTCCTCACCCGTCCAGGGCTCGTAGGACACTAATGAGTAAAAGAGTTCATCCCCCTCTTCGAGCTGCCGGATGATCTCTTGGTGAAGCATTTCACGGTCGAACATTAGGCACACCCCGGTATGGTTGTCGGCGTACTGTGCCCACATTCTAGGTCGCGCGAAGCCGCGGTAGAAAAGCGTTTGTCTACGGCCCGGATACGAATCGGTGTCGGTGGTGACGCAAAAGACACAACTCCTCAATTTGGCAATCCTGTTGACGACTTTGGCTCGATCCAATAGGCGGCTCATATTTATCACGGACGACTTGGGAAGGTCGTGGTATTCATTAAAAGCCCAATGGCCCGCCTCTTTCGGGTCATTCATCCTGTCAATCGTATTCAACAATATTTTCCCTGTTGGGAGAATATGTTCAAAGATCCTTTGTGCGGAGGTGTAATGATAAACATACTTTGACTCTCCAAAGTATTCCAAATTAACATCGCGTGGCGCCAGTGGGTTTTCGCCGAATAGGATCATGGCAGGAAATGGATAGTAAGTGGACCGACGCAGTTGCAGGCAGCTGACATAGACTTTCGACCATGAGAACGAACCGACTTGGCACTGCCAATGTTGACGCCGACAGGCCAAGCGCGCAAGGAGGATCAAGAACGGTGTCTTTGCCGCCTGCAAAGCGATACGAGAGGCACCTCGCCATGGGCGCAACGTCTTCGCGAAGGTCTTAGTGGAGCGAATCACTGCCACCTGCCTGCAGCCTTAAGGAAGGCGTTGCAGCGGGCAGTGGCGGTAGGGCTACCGGAGGGACCGCCCGCGGCAGTGTTCGCGGCTGCGGGCGAGCAAATCGCGTCGGACACCATGCGCCCAATGACTCCAATCGAGCCTGTGACATAGCAGTTGAAATGGCGGCTGTTGCCCAATGTGGCGAGTTGAGTCGTCATCGGGCGTCGTTGACACGGTTGCTTATCTTGACGCTCTACGGGGTAACGCTCAAAGCAAGCGCAGTGCGCTGATGAGTTCTGCCTTTGACTGAATGACAGGTTCGAGGATGACCCAACTCGGAATAGCGAAGGTCCGAGATGGGTCGCGTGCGTGAATTGGCGGGCAAGGGAAGCAGCCGCTCGATCGCCCGACAACTCGTGATCGCGCTGCGCGTTGCTTTAAGGTCAGCAGCACCTTCGAGACCAGTCGGTCGCGCCGCGACCATCCGCGCAGATCAACGACTGTCAGGTGGCCGTGACCGTGGCTACCGCGCCGAGGATCGACCGACCGGACCCGCTGCAAAGCGGTTGGCTGCCGCGAACCGACAGGTGACGCCAGCAAGGCCGAAAGCAGTTGCCGCAGCGGCGGCCATGATCGGCAGCCCCTATGCCAAGCGGTCGGCTACAGGGGGGCGATGTGCCCGCTCCGCGTCACGAACCGCCGCGCACGTCGTCGGGCCAGCTGGTCATGTCCCCCGGACTGCGCACAGAGGGTTGACTCATGAATGCATAGCAGGACGGGCCTCCGGCGGCCCCTGCCGGGGGCTGGAAAAAATGGACGAACCAGTGCAGTCAGACGGCCAGTCCGACGGACACCACCCGGACGTCCGATGCGTTTCACTGCGATCGCCAGCCCTGGGAGTACCCGCAAGGAAGGGCACCTAGCGATCTACTTTTGCGCCGAGGCAGAGGAAATTTCGCGTCAGCTTTGTCCTCAAGACCGGATTCGCTCACAAAACGGCTCTAGGGCCCAGCGGCCGGGCGGCAGCGAGCTGGCGGCAGTGGCCAGCTGCGGCGCCAGCGCGGCCGGCAGCTTGGCTTTGCGCGCCAATGACAGATCGGCCTCCACATCGGCGCCAGCCGGGCCGACCGGCGTCGATTCGAGCCCGCGCGGCTCGCGCTCTTCCACCGGGCCCAGCGGCTTGGCGACCACGCTGTCGGGCAGGGCGGCGATCACGTCGTATTCGGTGGTCGGCCGGGCCCAGGCGTCGCGCTTCTTGAACAGCATCCACGGGTCTTGCTTGTCGCCCGGCTTGGCGATGCGAACGAGCTCCCAGCGGCCGGCGAGCTTTTCGCCGTGCAGGTCGAACACCAGCTTGCCGGCGGCCATGCCGGCGCGCGGGTCGCCCACGGGCGTCCACGTCCCACGGTCCCACACGATCACGGTGCCGGCGCCATATTGCTTGGCCGGGATCGTGCCCTCGAAGCTGCCGTAGGAGACGGGGTGGTCTTCCACATGCACCGCCATGCGCTTTTCTTTCGGGTCGAAGCTGGGGCCGCGCGGCACGGCCCAACTGAGCAGCACGCCGTCCAGCTCCAGCCGAAAGTCGTAGTGCAGGCGGCTGGCCCAATGCTTCTGGATCACATACAGCAACTGGCCCGACACCGCCGCACTGGCCATGCGCTCGGCGGGCGGCTCTGGCGTGATGTCGAACTGGCGCTTGGCGCCGTAGCGGCTCAGCGGGTCGATTGCGGATGACTTCGACTTGGCCGCTGCTGGGGCGCTGCGCTTGGAGGCCGGCTTGACGGGCTTGGCAGAAGACTTGGCCGCAGGCCTGGCCGCGCGCTTCGGCGCAGCCTTCGCCACCGGCTTGGCGGCCGTCTTGGCGGCTGTTGTGGCAGACGGGGCGCGACGGCCGACCACCGAGTCCTTGGAGCTGCCTTTGCTGGCAGGTCTTGCGGCACTCGGCATCGATGGTGACCTTTCTAAGTCTCGCTGTTGGCGGCCAGCTGGAGCCGGCGGTAGGCGCTGTAGTGGCGCAGCGCGCCCTGGCGGTCGCCCACCTGTTCATAGAGCTTGGCCGCGTTGTGGTGCGCGTCCACAAAGTCGGGTGCCAGCTTCAGGCAAGCCTCGTACCTGGCCAGCGCCTCGCGGCGGCGGTGCAGGTCTTCCAGCGCGATGGCGGCGTTGAAGTGCAGCAGCGGCTCGTCCGGCTTCTGGCGAATGGCCTGCTCCAGCACCTCGACCGCTTCCTTGCAGCGGCCGGCCTCGCACAGCATCGCGCCCAGGTTCACGGCGGCGTAGACATGGTCCGGCGCCAGGGCCAGAGACTGGCGGTAGGCCTCTTCGGCGCCGCCGTCGTCTTCGCCCTCGAGCTGCTCGCCGCGGCGGTACCACTCTTGTGCGCTCACGGCAGGGGTTGGCCGCTTGGCCGCGGCGGCCACCGGCGCGGACGAGGCCTCTCGCGACAACACCGTCACGCTGCCTTGCTGGCCGCTGGCCGGCGCCACCTCGAAATCCATCAACAGCTGGCCCGATTCGGCGCCCCATTGGGCATCGCCTTCTTTCACCGCCACCTGGTTGCCCACGGCCTTGATGCGCAGCCCGCTGAGCGGCAACTCGGCCGGCAGCCGCTCGCGCAGCGACTTCAGCGAACTCAGCACCCGCTTGGTCGGGATGTTGGCGGCGCGCAGGTGGTGCGCGGTGCGCAACAGCACCACGTCTTGAAAAGAGAAGCGCAGCTCGTTGCGCGGGCCGCGCGCGGGCGTCACGAAGCCAGCGTTGACCAGGCCCATGACGGCGCTGCGGCTCAAGCCGAGCATCTCTTCGATCTGGCGCAGCGTGTAGGGTGTGTCGATGACGGGTTGATCGCTCACGGGCGCTCGTTCACTTGCGTGCGCGGGTGCGGGCAGGTGCGGCGGCGACTTCTTCCAACACCTTCGGCGCGCGCTTCACCGGCTTGCGCTCTTTCAGCGCACCGACGGGAATGGCCTCTGCCTTGGCCGGCTTCTCGGCCTTGCCATTGGTGGCCTTGGCCGGCGCTGCGGCAGCGGCCTTGCCACCCTTCTGGCCGATGCTGGCACGCAGCGCTTCCATCAGGTCGATCACCTGGCCGCTGCTCGGCTCTTCGGCTCGGGCCGAAGCCACCACCTGCTTGCCGGCGATCTTGGCGTCGATCGCGGCCAGGATCCGGCCCTTCTCTTCGTCCTTGAACTCCTGCGGGTCGTACTCATCGCGTGAAATCTGGTCGATCAACTGCAGCGCCAGCTTTAGCTCGGCCTGCGACACATCGGCGGGCTCGATGTCCAGGTCTTTCAGCGAACGCACCTCGTCGGCATACAACAGCTGCTGCAACACCAGGCCGTCTTCAACCGCGCGGATCTGCACCACATATTGCTTGCCCTTGCTCGTCCACCGGGCGAGGGCGCAACGGCCGCTTTCGCGCATGGCCGCACCCAGCAGCGCGTAAGGCTTGCCACCGCGCTTGTCTGGCGCCAGGAAGTAGGCGCGGTCGTAATAGAGCGGGTCCACCGACGCCTCGGGCACGAAGGCCACGATCTCGATCACATGGCTCGCCGTCTCGTCCATCGCCTTCAACTCATCGGGCGTGAAGAGCACGAACCGGTCTTTCTCGAACTCGTAGCCCTTGATCATTTCAGCCCGCTCGACCACCTTGCCGGTGGATTCGGAGACGTACTGCTGCTTCACCCGCGAGCCATCCTTGGCGAGCATCTTGAAGCTCACCGCACTCGACGATTCAGTCGCCGAATACAGCTTCACCGGTACGTTGACCAGGCCAAAACTGAGGGTCAACGACGCGATGGAACGTGCTGCCATGGGGCCTCCTGAGTCAGGGCGCGTAGAGCGGAAGGTGCAGCATAGATCGTTCCGGGGGAATGAGGAAAGGAGTGGGGTGGCGAGGCGGCAACGAAAGGGTCCGCGTTCGATCGACAGCTGATGCACATGCCGATGGCCGCTCGAACATGAGGAACGGAGGTTTTGGTGTGGGCGGTCCATCGCCAGACGTATGGTGGCGATCTGGGTCGGTCCGGGAAGAACTGCTCGGGCCCTTGTAGTAGTGCGGCCCAGGACGCGAAGCCTCCATCTGAAGCGGCGCATGCCTTATGTCCCCCATTGACGGGTCATGCCCAATGTCGTATTCCAATACGGAATCTCGTTACTGAGGTGTCGAGGCTGCGTTGAGCTTGCGAGCCGGCCCGGTCGACAAGTCCGCAACTAAACAGGATGCGCATTGGAGGTTTTATGGCCGTACAGCTGGAACGGATCGAAATTGAAAATTTCAGATCTATTATTTCCGCAATGCTGGAGCTGAGCGCCTATACGCCAATCGTTGGCTACAACAATTCGGGAAAGTCGAATTCAATCGCCGCAATTCAGTGGCTGCTGAGGAGGACGGTGCTTGGCAGTGGCGATTTTTGCAATGCCGCGAATCCGGTCACAGTATCAGCGACAGTTGCCGGAATCGGTGCGGCCCAAATTGGAGCTCTCCCGGCTGGTCAGCAAGGACAGATTCGGCCTTATGTTGTTGACGAAAAAATCAGAGTTAGGCGTACTCAGCCAACGCCCGCATGCCGCGCTCCGGAAATAACGCTTTCTGTTTGGGACTTCACAAATGAAGCATGGGTCCCCAACCCGACGGGTATAGACAACGCAATAGGAGTTCTCTTGCCAGAGCCGATTCGAATTGGCGCGATGGAGGATGCCGCAGAGGACGCGACAAAGGCAAAAAGCTCCACGACAATCGGAAAGCTGTTGACCGAGTTTCTTACTCCCGTCAGAGCTGCGCACCATGACGAACTTGCGGGCATTCTGGCTGAGGTGGAGCGGCGAATTTCTGCACAAGGCGACTTACGTTTTGCTGAGCTTCTCGCGATCGAAACCGCAATGAGTCAGAAGATAGACGAGCTTTTCCCAAGCATTTCGGCGCGCCTTCATTTTTCGGTGCCCACTATGGACGAACTGATAAAGGCCGGAACATTGAAATTAATAGAAGGTGCCGGCGCAGTGCGTGATTTTTCATCATACGGTCATGGTACGCAGCGGTCGGTCCAGATGGCTCTTATTAGACATTTGGCAGATGTCAAGCGAACCGCGGGAGCGGCAGTTGGAACTACGTTGCTCCTCATTGATGAGCCGGAGTTGTATTTGCACCCATTCGCTATTGAACAGGTAAAGGCTGCGCTAAAAGAATTGTCTCGCAATGGATACCAGATCGTGTTTTCTACGCACTCTCCTTTGTTGGTGTCGTCGTCGGATGCGCAATATACACTATTGATGCGCAAAGATGCCGTCAACGGCACCCACGCAAGGCAGCGACTCTTAGATGCAATCCAGAATATCGTGCCAGATTCAGTCCATCAAATGGAGCAGCTATTTACGCTGTCGAATTCAAGCAATATTCTATTTGCGATCTGGACGGGGGCTCAACACAGACTAGACCTTTCGACGCATAGCGACTTCTCCTATTGATGATGTGTGTCAGGTCGATCACACAATGCACATTGCCTCTAACAAGCTCGGGAAGGATCGCAACATGAATGGCCCGCTTGACTCATTTCAAATTTGGCGCTCAACGCTTGCATCGAAGGCGGACCATCTTGAGAGTCAAAGGGAAACTCTGCGCCAGTCATTTTTGGCATTTCGGTCACGTGTTTCGAAGCTTGTCGAAAATATCGGATGCGAAATTCCAGGGTTAACGGTGCACGACATCACGCATCTCGATGCGCTATGGCGTGTTGCTGATCAAATTGCCGGGGAAGACTATCCCTTGAACCCTGCCGAGGCGTACGTTCTCGGTGGTGGTTTTCTATTGCACGACGCTGCTCACGTCCTTGCAGCGTATCCAAGGGGGCTGGAAGAGATAAGGGAGACCGTTATCTGGCAAGACCTAATAGCTCAAAAATACGATGGAATAGAGCCTGAGCCTCATTCGGCGGGGGAGAAGGCCGCGCTCTTCCAGGTGCTTCGTCACCTTCACGCGGAGCAGGGGCGAAAGTTGGCCTCTCTCGCTTGGGAATTGCCCGGTAGCGGAGATCCGATCTACTTAATCGAGAGCCTTGAGCTTCGAAACTACTATGGGAATCTCATTGGAGAAGTAGCCGCCAGCCATCATTGGCCCCCAGAGTTAGTTGCGAACAACTTTTCTAACAGAAAGGTACCTTGCCCAGCATTCTTGAGTCCTGCGGTGTGGGAGGTCGACGTACTGAAGATTGCTTTGCTCCTGCGCACCGCTGATGCGGCACATCTCGATGATAGCCGTGCGCCGTGGTTTCTTTTTTCGCTTCGCCAGCCAGAGGGTATCTCGGAGTTACATTGGCGCTTCCAAGCCAAAATCGGACAGCCTACGCGGACAACTTCGGGCGAGTTGCGAATCAGTACCGGCGCGCCTTTTTCCGCAGAAGAGAGAGACGCTTGGTGGCTAGCGTTTGATACTGCAAGAATGGTCGAT
>Ga0307516_10002610_pt1 | contig 23934 bp, 30 predicted proteins | sample 19_EM_MG_FD_203310 | JGI IMG/M metagenome (GOLD analysis project Ga0307516, IMG submission 203310) | Populus trichocarpa ectomycorrhiza microbial communities from riparian zone in the Pacific Northwest, United States - 19_EM | ecosystem: Host-associated > Plants > Roots > Unclassified | place...
TGCAGGTGTACGTGGTGGCATCGGTCATGATGTTGATGCGGTATCGTGTTGAGGCTTAAAGGTGTGGAACAGGGGGTTTATAACGCTAAGGTGTTTTTGGGTGACGATCGGTCAGGTACGGAGGTGCAAATATCGATAGGTTGAGGATTGAGAGAGCGTCAACCCGGGCTCATAACCTGTCAAATAATGTAGATGATTGGTTGCTTGATTTTGTTCGTACAAGAATACGGAACCTCTATATATACAAATGAGATCCGCGATCCCGCGGGACCTAGTTTCCCCGTCGGGATATCCTTCATCCGTCGGCGCCTCTCATCCCCGTCGGCGCCTCTCATCCTCCGTCGGCACCACCTACCTCCGCCGTACAGAGTCCGGACGTCCAAATCTGACACTCATCAGCTTCAACCCTGCACATCTCCGCTTTCTCAGCGCTGGCTACACTCACCCTAGAGTCAAAACTCACTTTTGAGGCGGGGGCGCGCCGCACTCACTCACCGTATCCACCTCGAGCTGCATTTCCAACCAGCAGCCGCTTTCGACAAATATTCAGGTTTATCAAAAAAGAAGTTAGCAAGAAACCGTGTAAGAAATTACCTGTGAGTTTCTGTCCCTGGCGTCGCCTTGTGGGACGATTTCAACGAAAGTACCCGACTAAGAATTTCCCTGCACCCAACGTGTCATGGCCAATCAGCCGAACTTCGTTTGACCGCCTTCGTCCTCGATATCGGGGGAACCAGTTATGGTGTTGTCTGGCAGGGGCAAGCGAACGGGGGGTCGGTGCCGGCGTGTACGGTGGCGTGGAAGGTGATAACTACGTGAAGGGGTCAGGTCTCACTGTTTGTTAATTGGCGGCAATTGGGAAGTCTGGGAAACAGAACAGGTTGTCGGTGGGATTTTTTCTCGATATTACCCATAGTAAGTGACCGCATGGCTATCATTTCCTTTATGCGCTTAAATTGACAGGTTCTACTTCCTTGACTTGTCTTAATCCCGATTAACGAAATTCGCATTTTGACCACGGTAATAGATCACCGCGAAATGCTATCGCAATCAGCGTTCGCAAACCCGAACTATATACCGAGCTACTTCTAGAACCCGCATACCTTCCCACATACTATTTTTGACCAGCCCGCCTCTATTCACGCCAGGCCTGGTACGATAGGGAACCAACCGCTATCCTGCTTCTCCATCAGGGAAAGTCGCTCCAGTCGCCGTATCGTTATGTCGACACTCGTTCTTGCAGCTATTTCCTCCGTCAGCTGTTGCAGCGACCACTACGGTTTGTGCCCATTTGCTCCTCCGCCAACGAAATAATCCAGCCATAGTGGTTCACGTTGGAGGGTTCGCTGACACACGGATGTTCATGCCTTTCCCGACTGGGTGCGGAGAGACCCCCATCTACGGCATTGAAATTTGGAGCAAGGTGACCGGGCCCACAGGTATACTGCCGCAATCCGATAACAAGAGCGCTACTGCTTGGTGCGAGCACCGCCGAAACACGGCCCGCTAGGTGTACCGGGCGGGGGACTGTGGCGTGCTCTACGCACTGTAGAGCCAAGAGTCTAACAGACGAATGCGCTGCTCAAGTAGGTTGCAAAATAGGTTTCAGGTGGTCATGAGGGCAATGGATGCGGCACCGATTGTTAGTTTGTCACTCCGATGAACCTACGGCCTCTTTTGTTAACCGTTTCGCAGGAAGCACATCAGTATTCCTCAGGTTATAGTGTTTATATTTCAAGGAGACAATCTTCGCCCCTACGAGCTTGTCGCCTACTGGAGGCTTCGAGCAGTGGGTTGCACCGATCTGGCTCGACTCATACCGCTTCTGTGGTGAGCTGAGAAACCTAGTAAATTGACAGGTGGATACTTGTAACATACATAACTACTCTATAATTTCATCTACTTATCCTCTATCTTCTCCAATTTCTGGGGATATTGAAACCGCTCAGCGGGTCTCACACATCGTTGGTATGGAGTCGTAGCTGAACCTCCAGATGAATGGCGTTAAACTGACCATGTTTCAATGGAGCTGACAGGCAGTTCCTAGAGGAGTATACTGGTAACTAGCTACTTGCCTATACAGACAATCTTTCACGTCTGAAATTTTCGCGGCAGACGGCTCAGCGGCAGTATGCGCGGCTTCAGCCCTACGAGCGCCAATAATTCCGTGAATTCACGAGGATAATATACGTGAATAGGACTAATGATACAAAAGGTGAGTACAGCTATCATTCGTGTGATTAGGGCTTAGGTTGTGATTAGGAGTGACCCCTGGGCACGGACCACGGGGAAGTGTCAATAAAGCGAACGGTATTTCATGTAATATCAGCCTCTGCTAGTGTCTTCGTAGGCTCGGGATCAGCGCACTGTTGCGGCGGTATGATCACTGCTGCTATCTCTCATAATAACTCCTCTCTCCCAAACCTTTCACAACGTACTCGAGCACACATTTGTTCAGCTCCTTCTTCCGCTACACCAACCGCCTGATAATTCATTTTGCCTCCGATTATCCCTCTTTTTCCTTCGCCAACACCGCACATCCTATATTCAAGTCATACTCCTTCAGGACCCTTCAGTTCACGACACGCACAGACACCCTGGAACCTGCCATCCACCAATTACCTACCTCGTTCTGTTGCTCCATCTCGGCTGGCACATACTGCACTGTCGAACCGCACGCCATCCTACGCCACCCATTTGATACTTCAATTCACCTCGATTGACCCCACTATATTCTCAACACTCGTGTTCATAGAGCCATGTCCTCAGACTTTTGTCAGAGTGAAGCTGGGCAGCCTCGTGCACTACCCTTTGATGAGTGGCCTGATCCCAAGTACTGGTCGAATGCGGAACTGGCAGAGTTTCTTTTACACCCAGAAATATATCCGAGGATGCGAACGTTTTTCGAGGGCGAACGACAAAAATACGATGAGATGTTGAAAGCTACACTGGAGGAGCAGGAGCACGCGTATCTCTACAACACACTGCGTTTGAACACGGCAAATGAAATCCGCAACCTGTGTCAAGTCTACCGGATGCAGCGCACTGCGGAGGATGAAACAGTACGTTAGTGGTACCAATTGGCAAGAAGACGCACGCTAACCGGTGTACTAGCTATCCTTTTATGACCCCGAACCGACTCTCGAGGCTAGCGATCCAGAATCAGCGATGGGAGTGCGCCTGCCCAAGGAATTGCGACTTGCGAGCTGGCCCGAGTATCATGTGCTTGAAGAGTTGTATGAGAGATCACCGCCCCGATTTGCGCACGAGTACGACGTTATGCTCACGAATTGTGAGATGCTGGTGGGAGGGTTGAGAGAGGTTGCTGCGATGCGTGAGAATGCTGTGAGGCGCAAGCAGATACTCATGGAGGTTGTCAACGTGCTGCAAGGTATCCTCGCAGTTGTCGATTTTTTGATGGCTGCACCAGGAACAGATTTAGCAGTTCAGTTACTGCGGATGGAGGACATGGAGTTCAACGAAACATTGACAGCAGCCGATGGCGCGTCATGCAACGCCTATCTGAGCTGCTACGGCTCTGATGATTGGATGGCGCTGAGTGAGATACAGTCTGGGGCTGCGGTACAGCCAAGTGAGGAATTGGATGACGCGGATGACTCGGATACCTCAACAGAGCCAGATGACGGAGAGTGGTGCAAGCGACAGTTCGGTGACTCCTACTCAGACCTTGCTATGCTGAAGCGAGCGACACCGGAGGGCGTTTCGGTACAGCAGAACGAGGTAATCGGCAACCCGATTTCCGAGAACGAGAAATTGGAGAACCCAGATACCATGGAATTGGACGGCGACGGATCGGGGGAGTCGGATACGCTCACTGAACCCGATGACTGCGGTTGGCGCAGAGTCGAAGAAGGAGGCAGCGATGCAGACACAGTGGCTGATGAAGAAATCACATTGGTAAATATGTGTTACTCTTGTCATGTACTGCAATCATTAACACTGGCAATAGTACCATGTGAAAATCAAGGAATTGGATAGCTGCGTACCTGTCCTCAAAGTCGCAGAGTTCGGACGGGTTTTCGGGACCGTAAAGCAGGCTCACACTGACCCCGATAGTTTGACGGCGACCATCGAGTTTGCAAGCATTGACGAAGCCCAACGGTGCCAACGATCTTTGATCGACTGCCTGGGCTACGAGACTGAGGTGGTCGGCGTGCCAAGGTCGCTGGAGCTTCCAGGACCGATCGCCCCACCACCCCCGCGTGTCCCTAACCAGGTGAACGTCGTGATTCGTTCATTCCCTCGCCACCTTGTGGGGGATGTGTACGACACCTTCGCCCCTTGTGGCGTTCTTCACTCGCATAGCTTTGAAATAGTTCGTTCGGAATTCCCTCGGCACAGGGGCCGGCTAGTCAATTTACATTTGACCTTCAAGCTACACCGTGGAGCACTGTTGTGCCAGACATTGTGGAGCTCGTACTGCACCGTAGAGTGGGGCAGGAATCCCATGGTAGAAAACGGCAAATACCCGCCAGTGGGGTTGAGCGTCGGCGAGTATGTGCTTCTGGACTGAGGTGATAGCAATTGCTGATTATTTCTGGTAGGAAAGTAAAACAGGACCTCTCAGCAGTTGAGCCATTTGATAACGCCAAACGGGGGAAGAGGCACAGGGTTGCTTCGAGCGGATCCGCAGTTCCACTATGGAGGAGGAGGAAGAGGGCGAATAGCGTGTCGGAGTGATGATCTACAAAAGCTACGCTTCTGTTTCTGCTTTTTCTGGCTGGGGTAAAATACTGTTGTCCCATTTGCTAAGCAAGACAGAGTTTAGGTTTAGCAGTTACAAACGTTCTGGTCAATGTAATAACAACTAAGCAAACTCTGTGTGCCAAGGCTATCTTCGGCGACGTGAGGTGCAATTCAGTCCCTGCTTCGTGCGGGAGAAAGCGATATTACCATTTGGCTGCAAGGGCTTCGACATCAACAGTGTACAATACTGGATAGTAGTTGGCCGTGGACCGACGCAGAACTCGTCATCACAGCTGGGCCGGGTCGGAAATGGTATTCAGCATTTTCTTCCCTATCACTAGCTGGCACTAGAGTGCTCCTCCACTTCCTCCCTCCGCTGAAGCCTACCTATAGATGAGGGAATTGGGAAAACCCTGGAATAACTGGTGGGTGAGGGCCTGGTCTGGCGGGTACGATTGTTGGTGTGACGCGGATCAACCTCCCATCGTTCGATCTTTTTTTCCCACCCCTTAGTTCATCCTCCACATAACCCGTAGCTTACACCGACTCCAATTTCAACCATTGTACGGCTTCCATCATCTTGATCTATCCGACATCCCGATCTCCCATTCTATAACCATGCGGTCGATCTTTCGCATCATCCGCGACTTTTTCAGCAGGGACACAAGTAGACTTCCTCGTCCCGCCGGCGATGTAATTGGTGTCTTGGTGACGGTCTTCGACATTGAAAGACCGATCAGGCGACGCTATTACGCCGAGCGTGTTACTTTCGATCGAGTCGATACGTGGCAGAAGATCAATGAATTCATAGCTTCCCAGCGTTCGCTCTCCCGTTATTTCATTCATGATGGGCTTCGTGGCGTGGCTGACGATTCCCACTGCTTACAGTTGCTGCCTCGATGCCCGAGTTGGCGCCGCTCGCGTCCTCAAGCTACTCCCCGCAAGGAACGTGGTCCAGTTCACGGGGCCGAAAGCGGTTCGAAAAGAAGCTCCGACGCGCAAAATGGATAAGCGTCACCCTCTGGCCGCACAACCGGATCTACGAGCTCGGGCTCCTCGAGGGTCGCCCCATGCGACGGCCGCAACCGAGCACCCGCATCGATTCCAACCGCTTCGCCGATAGCTTGGCCGGCGTCGATACTGCCGCTCCTTCAGACTTCGACGCGCTGAGCGAGGATCGTGTATCCCTTGCTACGACGGTGGTAGCAGAAGTAGATGCGGACAGCCTGGCGGTCAGGCAATTCACTACAGTGCTTGCTGACGCTGATATACCGCTGCACGGCGTTGCTATGACAGAGTAGTGTCGTGGCGATGCAGTCACCATGGGACGGGAGAGCAAGGAGGTTTTGATTTTTGGTTCATCGTGTCCAGGGACTAGAATTGAGAAGAGTTTGTAGTGTTGCTTGATGCGACGTGGATTCCTACCCGTTATTTCCGGTTGTTGGGAGGCGGGACTGATGTGGGATCAATAGATTCCATGATAATCTGGTGTTATTTTAACGAATGCTTCCGTTCCAGCTCAATGCGCATTCCCCTTTCCCTCGCAGTCCTGATACGAACGCCGTTGATTCATCATATGAGAATCCGCATCGCTCCCGGACCCACTCCCCAAGACCAACACGAACTGTGACCATACAGCCGCGCAGCAGGGTTGCCTTGAGCTGGGGCGCGGAACTGGTCGCACGCGATTAACGAATAAAGAAATAAAAAATAATAACTCCTGCTGATGGTACTTGATTAGTTGGTTAAGTGCCATTGCAGCGCACTCTTGGTGGTGGTGAAAAGGGCTAATCATAGCTACTTATCTTTATTGGCAGAACATTTTGTGAAATCTCGTGACATGCATCAGCGCCATCTAAACGTTGGAGTATTTCGTTGCCCAACGTCAAAGTCGAGTGAGAGACTAAGAATAAGTACCTATATTCCAACACTGGGATGACAAAATTCTCGAGAAAACATTCGAGCCCATCACTTAGTACGCGAGAATCAAGCCGAAGTTCTTACCAGCCTACTTTGTGAGGTGCAGCAAGTGGAAGCCTGTATAGAGTGGCGAGTTTCGGCGATTTCTTAGCACAACTACCCTAATGGGATAGAATGAACACAGGCACGGAGAAATTACTAGAAGTTGGCTTACGCTCGTAATGGAAACTCGTTTCCGACAGGCTCGCAGTCAGAGAATTTCTACCAGCAGATCAACCTGGTCCTTCATATATACTCTCCATTGGCGACCCCACTAGTGAAGAACGAGAGGTGGAAGAAGCTCCAGCTACTGTCATTGCATATACGACAGCGTTTCCTAGACGTGACATTGACGGAGCTTCCTCCCTTGATATCGTAATCAAAACCCTAGCTATGCCGTATCTCGCAGCTCACGATCTGTACAAAGGCTATGATCCACCGAATAGTTACACAATATTTTGCCCCGCAAGACCATTAAATACACAAACATTATCCGCCTCCCGCCTTTCGAAGCCCACCGCCATCCATCTAGCAAATATCTGCCTCGATCCTGATGCCATTGGCCGAGCATCGTAACCGCCGACGCCGCAGTAGACGTCGATATAAATATCCTTGCACTGCTCGTCGGTGAGGCGCTGCCACTTGCACGCGCTCGGCTTCTTGTGGTCCTCCACCAGAAGGCGTTGCACTCCTCGAACTCCGGGACGAGGTTTACCTTCACTGTATCTCTTCTTCCCTATGTTTAGCCTTCTCTCTGTCTTCCTGTCGATGGCAGTGGGGAACTCACGGAACGCGGTGACGACAAGATCCATGGCACTGACGCTCGGGATGTCACGACATCTCATATAGATGCCTCTAGCGCCCGTAACTCTCTGTACCGCCATTTCCGTTGGGACGTATGAGCAGGGAGTGCAGCAGGATAAGCTCCGAGCGTTCAACCATGTCTCCGGGTGGCTTGCCAACCAAGCGGTTGCGGATGCGGCGATACGCGCTGTTGACGATGAAGCCCAGATGGAGAATAGACTCAAACGTCATTGTTGAGGTAGGCGTAGAGCGCTCGATACGGTCGTATATATTAGAGGTAGTTGTCGCTATGGTACTTGTACACAGCGTGATGTGGAAGACACCAGCTGGGGAGAATACGGAGTGGGTGGCAGAGATGGGATCGGCTCAAGGGCTGTCAGAGCTTGCAGCCCTCGGGCGGCCAATTGAGCCTGAGAAGCTACCGCTGCTACACGGGGTCCTATCACGAACGGTGGCCGCGGCTTGGTGAATTCGCGTTACGCGGAGGACTCGGCAGGGAATTCTAACTGTTATAAGACGCTCTTGCTTAATCAATATCCCCTCACCATCTCTCTTCCCAGTAATTCCTATCCTCACCAGCGCATCTTACCCCATATCGATACTCCCCAACCGTTATTTCTCCATCCATAACAACAGCCGTCGTGAAAATGCCCCACTTAAGACTCCTCGAGTGGCTCAAGAACAAGTTGACCGTCGCCCCGAGGCGTCACAACATCACCCTTCACCTTCGCGTCTGCGGGCCGTTCGCTCCGGGCGGTCACCTGGAGCTCGAGCGAATGCAAACTGTCGAGCGCTACGTCGACATGTCCAACCAGCATCTACTTGAGGCTACCATCTTAATGCTTCGTAAGTTGACACCTCACCCCATATGGCTGCGGAGAGGTGAGAGTACTGAAAAGCGCGCACAGTGGTCTCCAGGGCTAGGAACAACATGGATATTCGTCCGTGGCTCGAGCTGGGCGGATTCACCTACGCCGGCGAAATGACGAGGTCGCAGATTTCGCGCATGCTCAAGTGCCATCACCAGGTCCAGGTGAATATCGCGGTTCACGATGGCACCTACAAGCTAATCTTCTTCTAAGGATGTGCGCATCCGAGTGTCGAAGGCGAACGATTGGGAAAGTGAAGGCGCTCTGTTTTGGCGTCGTTTTCTTTTCTTTTCTGTTATGTTTTCGGCACATGTACGAAGGAGTGAATGGTACACAACTTGCAGCGATTGTGCAGATCATCTTGGCTATCATTGCAGTTACGTCGTCTTTGGCTTGAATATCTCTGTAATGGGTCATAGTTACTCTCGAATTCTTGCAAAAGATATAACGTACATTGGTTTGCACGGCGCTATGCCTTGGTGCGGTGCTTGCGAAGCTCTCTGGGCGCGGCAGCCTGCTTTGGACAGCCGGCAGCATTACTGGGGAGCAACGAGAGCCAGACCTTCCGTCGCACCGCCTCCACTATTACTCACCACCACCACCACCACCACCACCGCCATCACCACACTCGTTGTCTTCCGTCACCTTCATGTTTCCGTGGTGTCATCGCCTGTTTACTGCGCCGGTTTGGCTACCCATCGGTACCCATTCACTGCCAAGTCTCCAACTGGCAGTTCCCCGGGCCCTCTGGCAGGCCGAAGCGGAGCATACCAGCCAGAGTGATGGGTGTCCGGAGATGACGGCTTCCTGTGGCCCGAAGCGCCGGTTCCGGAGACAGTCTTATGACGTTTTCTCGCTGACGAGTCCCGAGGCCAGATGAATATAACGAGAATTTTCTGCCATCGGCTATGTATCTCTAATCCAGTCACTTTCTTCATCCCGATCAATCTCTATATTCCAAAATTATCACAGTAGCTCAGTAGACACATCTCGCTGACCAGCAGTAATCTAGCCGACACAAGCGAAGCTACGAAGCCCGCCAAAGACCCAGCAGGGTCTCATAAGCCTTTCGGAGTCTCAGCACACCACCTCAACCCACCAGGGCCAACCGCGCCACCGGTGAAATTATTGTCACCCGGCCGCCTCCACCCTCCGGGCCGTGCACTTGGGCGCGCTTCAAGCGGCCGCAACAGCAGCCTGACTACCAGCTCCCCCGGCCATCAGCGCCACTGTTACGAACACCCACCTCCATCTTTCCGTTCATGTCGGGTACCCAGCGGCAGACTGCCAAATCTTAGTGGTTATCCTCCGTAACGACTTTAACCTGGATAATGAGTAACAAATTGACACATATTTACGGCTAGTAGGCCGCAGCAGTACACGATCCAGACCCACAGCCCCAGTTCAACCAATGCCGACGAAAACCACCCTCTCAAGATCCTGCGTTACCCTGTCGCTTCTGTGGCGTTTCGAGATCTACTGCCAGATGGTCGTCCACCTCGCAGCACCAGGTCCTGATCATATACAGAGCATAAGCTCAATGGTCCCCACAACTGCACAGCCTCTGCAGCGCCCACTCCACCCGTTGCACCGAATGGCGGGCCTCCGTCATCTCTGGTTCCGGAGGCTATTACGAGCGTGTCGAAGGACAAGATCGACCAACCCCAATGTTGTTGTACCCGGCAGCTATTGGGCGGTCGATTGACTTGGAACAATCAGCTGCTAGGTACGAACAAATTACGGAGACTTGCACTCCCCGCCACGGTACACCTTCGAAATGCTGAGCAATTTGAAGAATTTCTGCCTGCTATCGGGTTCTCCTCCATAATTATCCCCTCACCCACTCAGGTCCTGCTACCTCCCGTCGACTAATCCAGCAGATTTCACCCCTTTATCAATACCCACCCTTTATTATCTGCCATCCACAACATCCAGAAATCCCCCCGCTTAAGCCTCCAAGAACGGGGCAACTCGACCTGCCTATAATCGCAAGATCATCCTTGTTTTACACGCCTTCGCTCCGTTCACCCCAGGGTCCGGGCTTGCTAGGAGCTTCGGCGATTCTGTCTGTTGAGCGCTACAAAGGCAAAACAGCTCGAGGTTACTATCTTGATGATTTCTAAGTTGACCTCCCCTCGCCGTTTACCTGCCGATTCACTAACGGTGCGCGCACAGCGAAATCCATGGCTAGCCGCAATCTACAGCTTCGTCGATTACGAAAATCCGGCTTCCTCGGCCTCATCTACATCGACGTGTAAACTAGGCCGCGATTGCTTGCAGGCACTAGCGTCACGCACAGGTCCAGATTGCACTCCCTGTCGAAGATACCGCCTTACTTGGTCTTCTCCTAAAGGCGCGCGCATCCGAGGATACGAAGTCGAAGGGTGGGGAGTTGAAGGGCGACATATTATTTATTCCTTTCCGTTACGTGTTTCGTGCAGGTACGTTGCGAGACTATCTGCCTCGGTGTGTTTCCGCTTGGATGATTCTGCAGCGGGATCACGGTTACTGTCGTGCTCTCGTTCGATAACGCTCGTCTTGGCTAGTTTCCGGAGAAGTGCGATCGGTTGACGTCGGGATCTCACCTGCTGGAGTGCACATTATTGGCGCATGCATGATAATTTTATTACCAGTTGAATTCAGCAATTCGTGGGGATGTCACTCGACACGAAGAATCAACTCACGCAAACCGAACATGTCCCGCCCCGCACACGAATCGCGCCAGCTCGCCAACTCGCGTGGCGAGTCCACGACCTTACGCCAGTTCGCGATTTGGGTGCGGAACCAATTAGGTCTATTCCGCCTTGTACGTGAACCAGGCCAGTTCGCGATTCAGTTGCTGTCAGTTCACGAACCATGTGGTAATAATTACATAGTAGAGGCAAAATTACGCTGCAATCGTCCGCATCGGCTTTTTGTGAGTGCGGTCAAACCAAAATTATTTACTGGCAGAATAGCAATGCCTGGGCGGAGGCCAAAGGGAGTTTGCAATGTGCTGTTTTTTTTTTTGGTTTTTTGGTTTAATCATTACTCGCGTGTGACCTAGCTAGATCATGGCGAGATTATGTACAGTCCGTTTCCTGTCCGCAGTCCGCGCGGGCGGCCCATTGCAAGCGCCCCTTTGCCCTCCGCCCAGGCCTGTCCCACGAAGATGTGATGCGCACCAAGGGAATTACAAAAGAGAGAAAGAAAAGAGCGACAAGCGAAAAGCGAGAATGACGGTCGAAGGAAGAAGAACAATAAAAAAGCACCGCCTAGGTCGTTCCTGCGGAGGCCATGAAGTTGGGCGTGGGCAGGAACAGTGGAGTCCCTCCCGCATCCGGATCCTCCGTCCCCGCTCCCTGCTCCTCCAGCCACTCCCGCACCTCCAGCTCAGACACCGGGCTGACAGCGTCGTCCTCCTCCACCGGCACCCGCCTGCCCACATCCGTGGTCGATAGGAAGTCCAGCACCGCCTGGCTGCACCTCCCGTCGGCCAGGAGGTCTCGTACCTTCCACCGGTCCTTCCACCTCCCGGTCTCATTCTTCACCTCTGCCCACAGGATCCTCTGCTGCGGCTTCCACTCGGGGCACCCCTTGAAGAGGTGGTCCCGGGTCTGAGTTCGGTACCGGCACCACTAGCATTGTGGGGTGGTCTTGTTCGTTGTCCAGTGGAGGTAGCGTCCAGTCAGACAGTGTCCCGTCTTGATCTGGAAGAATCGCTTGCAATGTGCTGGTATGGCGCGGGCAGTGGCCACGAAAAAGGGTAGTTTGTACATCATCATGATCGAATTTCGCTATGCGGCACATGATTAATGACAAAAAAAAAGTACAGGTAAGATAGAGACAGAAAGAGCAAATTCAACTACACGCCGAAGGTAACGCCGCTACTAGGTACGTAGGATCCCCGTGTACCTGAATACTCCTGAACAAAATCCAAATTTCAAATCTTTAGTCCATGACTAATTTACACGACGTAGAAATCCTTTTACCAGTGAGTCGCAGCCTGTCCGACGTCGTTTAGGCTCATAGCCTCCTCAGAACCTCGCCCGTGTTGCCCGCCAGACCATCACCACGGCTGTCATAGGACATCACCCCACGTCGCTCCCAGCAGCGTAAAGGTCGTTACCACCGGTGCCGCATAAGGTCATCACCACTGGTGCGGCAGACACCGGGGGTCGGTTTTGAAGACGTCCTCCTGGGTAAGTTTCCTGTACTGTCACAACCAGCAATTGGCTGTGGGCTGGTTCCTCGTTCATTTCAGGTACTGGCAGGTCAGGCAGAGACCTGTCAAAACCTAGACGCAAGGCTCTGGGAGCTCCTCGCAACCATTCCAAAAGGCCACTACTGGGCGGACAGCTTGTACTTTTTGCCGCAGAATTGTCCTCCTGCCCACTGCTTGGCTTCGACCCACTTCTGCTCAGAAAACTCCCGTTGAGGTGTGCTACTTCCTCTTAAGTTCTCTACCCACCGGGGAGGTAGAAGACAGGGGGAAATTTTAAGAAATATGGACGATAACCACTAGAATCTCCAACCCAATTTTCGTGTCGCGTAACGCCGCGTGCCATTGGTACCAGCGAGCGCCGAGACCTGCTCCCGCGAGTAGGCGGGCCGCGACAGCTGTGGCAGGTAGTGGCAGTTGGACAAATATTGGTGAGAGCGGAATAAAAGGTGGTAGGAGCGGAGTAAACAGTGGTGGCAATGGTGATAATGCTTTTTTGCTTTACAATTTCAAATGTGCGTTGTACAAATAGCGAAAATTGGCCGCTTTACAATCCTTTTTTTGGAATTGGGCAAAAAGTTTGTGGACGAGGCAAAAAGTTTCCGAACTGGCCAGGCCAGTTCGCGTATGGGGCTGAATATATATTATAATCCACACAGTCAATCGTTAGCCCAAGCATGAGCATCACTCCAAAACGCAAACTACCGTTGCGATCCACTGCTGTAATAACCAGTCCAGCTAAGCGCGGCTAACAATAACAATGCGATCCCTTCTAGCGATGCGACGCTCAGGGCGTTAACCCAACATTGCTGACCAAACCTCCCGCAAAAACCATGAACATGAAGCGCGAGTCGTCCTGCACATGTATCTCCAAAAAGCGTATTTCTTCAGAGTACTCCTCCAGCAACTCCGCCCTCTCCTCGGCGAGCGGATCCCTCCAAAAGTACTGCACATTCGAGGAACCGCCCGGCAGATCGAGTGTTCGCTCCACTAAAAGTCCGCTATTTCAACGATATTGCCAGAACTGTTGGCGCGGGAGGAGCATACTTATGTTGTTTAGTACATTGGACAGTTTCTGCCCCTGTCAGCGGATGCCAGTAAATAGCGGAGAACACCTGCGCATCACATCACATACCCAGATCTTATTGATGTCCTCGCGTTGGACCCTCGGGTACGGCTCTATATCCCTACACCTCTTTCCGACGGACACCCTAACGACCAAGATAATGTGGTCTTTGGGCCATTCCAACTGTATCGCCATAGGTGTGTGCTCTTGCCCGGTGTTGTTCCGGGTTTGGCGTATGTCGAGCAGGCATTTGAGTAGCGCATCCGTATACAGCCGCGGCCCACCCTCGGTTGGCAGACCATGAGACGGCGGTGGCGCCCTAGGGTTGCAATCGCGAACAGTAGATACAACGGATCCCCCACCCACCGGCAAACCCAAGCAGGGCTCGTTCATTGTTGGTAGCGAATGGTGGATCGGAATAGCGATCGGTTCGCCCGTCATCGGCTCCTGTTGGGACATCATGTCGCAGCCAAGCCCCGCCACAAAACTGTTAGAGCCAAAGATCGGGAGACCGGGGTGGGCATTCACGCTCTCCAACGACGTCCCTCCCACCCCCACCAGCTCACCAGGATTTGATCCACCGAGTGCCTCCGGCTGTGTTGCGATATTCTTCTCGGTCATCGTTTGAGTGCCGAAGATGGGCGTGGAAAATGTGTGCCGATATTGGGGAAATGAACGGGGGATCTGTCTTTCATATCTCTGTCGGCGCTCCGCCGACTCTGTAGGCGACTCAGAGGCCGGCATCCATGCTACAGATGTGTCAACCAACACATTCGCCGAGAGTGGTTTATTGGCGGCACCGGGCGGCAATAATCTGTAACTTATATCGTTGCGGGGGACTGTCGATCCTGACGGGCCCACTGAGGCCGTGGCTGGGCCAGCAAGCGGCGCAGTGTTGTTCGCGCCGTTGACAGTATGTGAGACGACGACACCTCGGTGCGGAAGAGGAACCGCTGCGCCCGGGAACTCGGTTGGCAGACTGCCAGATGACGCCGCCGTACGCCCCACGCTTCCGCTGTCTGCGCCGCTGTACCACCCGCCATCGGCTGCACGCATCTCTTCGGTCTCATTGTATTCGCCGTTATCGGTGGAGGTGCTCGGTAAATGGTGCTCGGTTGCTAAATCTATTCCAAACAGTGTCATGTCTTCTTCGTCGAGATTGTATTCCCCGCCGAGGAAGTCCATGCTGATTACGATCCTGAATTCCGTCGTCCGGGCTCGTGTGGGTAACCGTCGACGTCCGTCTCGAAATAGGGCCGGTGCTGGAGAGAGGCGGAGATGGCTGGGGACACAGTTAGGGGAACTGGAACTTCGCCTGCGAGAAAGGTTCCAAAAAAAGACAGGCAGAGTCGTACTGGTTTGCCGTGTGCTAGCGAATCCAAAAAAAAAGAGGTAAAACTAACGGATGGATGGTTATGGGAATCAGTGAGACTCTGCCGCTCAAAGCAGACCGGGTGTATCATGAGTGGGCGTGACTAGATTGGAGAGTCACAGGTTTGTACGACACCCAGTTTAGAGAAGATCGGCCGACCCAAATGCAACACACACCAGAGTCGATACGCCCAGCCAGGCCTAGTCCTGCGCTAATAGAGTACACTGCCAGCCTGTTCTGCCCTTGCTTCGAATTTGCCGCTCTCATCCTCCACTTACATCTCTGCATCAATATCTTCAAGATCAACTCTCACTTTATCTATTCCCACCTTTTCCTCATCCTTATCAGAGATGTCTCTTCGCAATCTATTCCGTTCTCACGGCAGATTTCGTCGCGCACTTCGCGACTTGCTCAGGCGGGGGCCAGCCCCTCATGGTCCGCCGTCCCCAGAGCATTCAGACAGTGAATCTACGATCCGACACGGTCGTCGGGGGTGGCGGTCGGGTACTCCGCCGGGCACTCCTGCCCGGCTGTCTGTCGGCGAGCGCCCCGGCCATCCCCTGGAACCAAGAACTGAATCTCACGTTTCCCGCTGCCAGGAGGAGCTTCTCGAGGTGCCGCTCCTGCGTCCCGGCGTCAATCCAGTCATGAATCTTTCCAATGTTCCTATCGAAGGCTTGGGTATTCAACCTATCTACACTATTGCCGATCTTTACGGTGGGGATGGCTACTCTGCCGCAGCATCAAACGTCAATCCCACCCTGTCGGTAGGGAAGCCGGTAATCGCACCTGTGCCGGACCCATTTGAAGCACCAAACGGATCCAAAACCTCGAGAGAGTATGTCGTCATCCCGCTTTCTGTTGCATTTGATTGACCCGAGAAGGATTGCGGAAGACGACAGTGAAGGCCTTTTCAGTGTCCCTCTGGAGGTGAGAAAGGATGCCGTTAATATGCAGCCGACGACCTCGCCGATGCCCGATACATCAGAGAGGCACAATTTTGGCCAAGGGGCAAGAGGAGTGACCGATGTGGTAGTATCCATTCGGCAGACTGAACCACAGAACTCCTGGCTGGTTGGCTCCTCTATGAAATGCGGTCGACTACTGCTGATAGTTTCTGTTTTATTAGACCGTCCGCGAACCACCATCTCTTCCACCTGTTCCGCCGTATCCATTCCTGAGACCTCACCCCATGGTTTGCCCCAGCTACTGCCGAAGTCATAAAATTTAACACTAATACATAAGGGCAGAGACCTGTCGAAATCAAGTACTTCGTGTATCACAATGAGAAGATGCATGACCTCCGGATCACTAGACAAGTCCAACGGACCAAACTGCAGACACTTCAGGTATCCGCGTTGGTCCTCGAATTACCACTCATGCTAACCGGCTTCCGTAGCTGCTGGAGCAGTGTGTCAACGATGAGGGTATGGGCACCTCATCCCGTCTAACTACTCCTTTGAACCAACTAACCTTGGCAGTGATGGTGAATGGTGCGCGGCCTGCGTGGTTGCCTCAATGCCTGAACTACATTCCAGGCGGCAGTGGGTACGACGAAGCTGCTTGGAGGATAGCTGTGCCATGGATTCACGATATATGGGTCACACTTCTGCTGACAGAGGGAGGATTTCGTGTGCATTTCAATGAACATCATATCTGTGTTAAGGCTAATTGACGGAAGGATTCGTCGGGGAAACGAACGGATGAACGGATTTGAATGATATCGCGGCATGCGATGGATCGAGATGGGACAACTGCTTGCTGGAACAGCAGGTCTTGAATGTATAAGTTGGGTGATTTTGTTATTTTATGATTATGACAAACCGCAATACAAGAGTTTTACGCGTCGTATGATAACTTCGATGTCTACGAGCGATCTTAGGCGTGAAGGTCCTACTACGGGAGGTGCTCCCCTGTCATGGTGAGGTATTAGGCGTGCGGTAGCGGCAAAATACCAGTCGCACTTCTGTGAGATGTGTTATATCTGGCGAAAGGGGGGAATTATGGCGCGGGGTGTAGCTTGAAGGAGAGGTAGTGAACGGCGTCGTTGCCCTGCCAATCGTCGGCCCAAATTAAGTAAGCAAGTACACACAACATTCCTAAAAGAGTCGCAGTGTGATGCCACCATTTAATACCTTCCTTCCACAAACGGTTTTGAAATGCTAGAAACGTCTATAACCACCCTTCATCCCCACGCCCAAAGGCTCCCCCACCAACCTTCCTACCATCGCACTCCCAGTCTTCACGAATTACACAACAATCGCAATAGCCAACACCGTCCGCAATGCCTTCATCCAAAACGAAACCAGAACTCGGCGCAGACCCGAAGTCAGCCCCGCCTCCCGTTCGGCTACCCGTCAGTCCGCAGGACGCAGTTATCCGTCCCCGCGCACGCGACGGCGTCCTCTGGGAATGCGCCCCGTGCCGTAAGTGGTGGAATTCACGCGAGACGGAGGTTTGCCTGCTCTGCGGCGGACGACAGGGTCGTGGAGGGTAGTCATGGTAGTCAGGTGTGATCTCATGGGGTCGATGGCCGGCCGGTGTTATACGTAATTCGGAATACGGCGGGGGCGAGCGATACAATTACAGAAGTTACCTATACCACGAACTGCGGGTTGTTACCTTAACTGGAGAGATAGCAGTGGTTAATGGCCCCAAGCCGACTGCCATTTTGCAGTTCTCCCCAGCCCAGGGGCAAACGCTGTCGTTCTCTGGTTTCTCACCTAGTCGCTAACTGAAAACTGAAAACTGAAGCTTATCGAGACCATTTACGATGATGATTAGCAACGTGTAGTCGATGCGCAGCCCGCCTCACCAAGGCAATCGTGATCTACACTATTGTGCTTCTACAACAGCAATAAAGTTGAATAAGCTACCCGTCAGGCACGATTAACACCATTCTTCACTTTGCTTTTTCCTTTCGGTTATTTTTTTCTATTCGTAGACTGGCTCGAAGCGGCCCACATGTCTTGCGTGACCAACTGGCTGCGGTAGGCGTCAGCTTCCTCCGCCAATATTTTTGGTTCTATCGTACTCGCATTCAGCATATGGAGGCTGTGGCGGCGTTCCTTTTTATCCCAATCCTTGCTTCTTGGGCTTTCGCAGTACCAAGATTTTATCAACATAGTTCAGATATCCGCTCGTCGACTTACTTGCGACTGGATCTCCTACACAGTCCGAATTGGCATAGGTGAGAAAATCGTTCCGTAGGGTTGCCGGAACGATGAGAGGGAGAGACAATCCAGGCGTAGCCTTGAGATACCGGAGAACGTGCCATACCGTAGTCCAATGCTCAACCGACGGATTTGCTGAAAATCGACCGAGGATTCCGACCGTATACGTAATACCAGGACTGCTAGCGAGAGCGATTTAGAGGAGTCATCCGGCCGCCTCTCTGTACTGGGTGGTGTCGAAAGCCTCCTCTTTCTCGGTGCATGCATGTAGCTTAATAGAAGGTTCCATCGGTGTTGCTCTGCCACGACAGGAGATCCTATTAAACTTTTCAACTACTTTCCGCACGAATCCAGATCGATCGATGTAGATCTGGCGCAGTTCCCGATCACGTCGAATGGATACTCCGATGTATGCCAATCCATCACCGCATATTCCGGAGAACCGTTCTTCCATAAACTTCACGGCATTCTGCAATTCTATCTTTTCGGCAACGACCCTAATATCGTCAACGTTGAGATCCAAGAGCATTCCGAATAAAATATACCGGGAGCGCTAACAGCTTGCCATAGGTGAAACGTATGCGAGAGATGAGCCGTAATAAAGTACTACGCCAAACGTTTCTGTAGACCCACCCCGACGGAGCAACCCTACACACATACCTCTCTAACTCAGCGACAACCCAATAGAAAGCAATAAAAACTTGCATACCTACATAGTCTTTGTATACAAGTACAGCTTCTAACAATTTTACAGCTAAAAAGAATTAATACTTTGTGTACCAGCCCTTCGCTTCCAGAAAAGGAGCCACCCTCCTTGGTATCGAGTCCTACAGCGTCTCCAGAAAGTCCCCCTCAATCTTTTCCCTCCAAGTGTCGATGAGAGCATCTGCAAGGGCCCTTCTCACTGTGGCTGGGCCGCCGGGCGTCTTGTGGGTTTCTGGAAACCTCTTATTCATCCTCTCCTTCAGCCTTTTCCACTCGTGCCCGATTTCTGGCGAGTTGGCGGGCCATGTCATGATCTGAATGCTGTGCTCCTCCAACCAAGCAATGGTGTCCTTCGCAGTATATATCTTTACGTTATCCTGTTAAATGACAGGGCCGCCGAGCGTGCCGTACACCTCCTGGTGGACATCGTCAAGGCCATCCTCGAGGGCTCCGGTATGAGCCCATCGATTGACTGACTTCTCGAAGATAGGGATAACAAGCCCCTTGCTACTCCTCCAAATACACTCCCAGACCGTCAGCTTTACCACGCAACCCTTTGTGACCCCATAGATACTGTCTTTGTGGTACTTCTGAGGCGGCGTGCCAAAGACCCAAATCGCCAGAGGATCCTTACCCTTCTCGACAGAGCACTCACCACTGGAGATAACCCATTCCCAGTATGATTTGTCCCAATACTTATGCTCCGTAGCCTAGGCAAGACGCTGAGCAACATGGCCTTCGGTCAGGGCCCTCTTCTTGGCCCTCCACTTTCTGGTGTCCTCCTCAGCGAGTACCCGATTGATGGTACGCACGGATGCATTGGGAGCAATCTTGTTGGTCGACTCGCAAAGAGGTAGTCGTCTAGCCTTCACTGACTCTCTGGCAAGACGTCTTCGCGTTCGGGCGGTGATCAGTCGAGGTCTGGCGGCGGAAGGAGTGTTTTTGTGACAGTCGCGATTTTCGTAGCGATTGAGAAAAGTCTGTATTGTGGTGTTTATCTCGTTGCCTTTTTGAGATAGAGATAAATTTTGGCCGTGAAAAGAAATTATCTGACCATTGTCGAAGTCGGACATTCATCAAGTTGTTCGGCACTGCCGTCTCGGCGAGCGGTGCCTGGAAAATGTGGTGCGGTGGCGGGCGACGCATTGATGAGACAGAAACTTTTGTCCCCGTACTTTATCTTCGTACCAGGAGTGACCAGACTGCTTAAAACCCGGAACCGACTACTTCAATCCGACAATTGACCTCCGGTTTCCAGTTCCTCCAACAACCGATCAATCGGGATCCGGTAGTCTCATGTAGACGTCTTCGTGAAGAGTTGCGCCGAGATATGTTGAAGGAACGTGAAGAACCGCTATGCCGAGATCGCGAATCGCGTCATACACGAGAATACAGCGGATGACAGCTGTATGAACCACCGGAGATGAGATCTCACCTAATATTCTGGTTTTTGCGAAAAACCCTTGCGCCACCAAACAGGCCTTGCACCTCTCAATCGAGCTGTCGAGTATCTGCTCGATGCCGGGTACCCACTTACTGTCAACGGCCGCAGTTCCTGGTGGAACTTCTGTGGCAATGTCAAAATATCGTGCCTATCCAGTAATGTCATCCGACTGGCTATTGCTTGACACCATTCCAGGCATCCTCCGCGTGGACGGCTTCCCGGTAGGCCCGTGGGCCTTGTGCTGTATGGAGCACCGTATCCATAACCTTATCGACTGGTGGCTAGGGTGGTTCGAGCTCGATCGACAATATCGGCGGGTCCGTATCATCATCCGCTGAAATGGCAAAAACCTGGTTCTTACTCTTGCAATGCTCTACCCATTTGTCGCGTTTCTCGCAATCCGTTGTCCTGTGACCTGCTACGCCGCAACCACAACAGGGAAAAGTACCCCCGGTAGCAATCCCGTTGCCATTTCCTTCTCCATCCTTTTCTTCGCTTTTGCAATCGTCCTTTCCTTCGCCCGTTCTATCGCCCTTTCCATGAGCATTCCTCTTGCCTTCATTCCGGGAACCAGACTTAGCGAATTAGGCCGCATCCTCTGTTAAACCATCTCTTCTCCGCAACTTCGACTCGAAAAGTTCCAGATCTTGCATGATACACTCTGGAGTGCCGACCGTCTCGGTTATGCCAAGAGGTACAGCAAAACTCGTCCATTCGTTGGTTGTAGGAAGGCCATTCAGCATGGAGTGCACGACTGTCTTCACCGCAAGCTTACATCACATACATCCAGCTGCCTGGCGGTGCTCTGGATTTCCATGTGATATGGCTGGGGGCATTCCCTCGCGAAATGTCCTTTCTTTCCGCAGTTGTAACATTCGTCCGTGTTTGTTCGTCTGGTGAATCGGTTCTGGGGTCTCTGCGCGAACTTGAATCGTCGAGTGGCATCGAGGTCCATCGGGCCTCCTGGGGGCATTGGTAGGGGTTCCTTTGTGGGGACGTGGAATCATGCTTTGGGGTTGTTTGCCGGTCGTCAGTTGATCACCCCGAGGTTGCCTAGGCGGCGGTCTGTTTTGATGGCTGTAGTGGCGTAATCCACTAGGACTGTGGCCAGCATTTCGCTCATGACCAAGTGTCGTTTTACCTCAGGATGTAGTCCATCTCGGAATCGTGCGATGCACACATTGTCCGCATATGGGAGGTCCACTTTGATTCGCTGGAATTCTGCCCAGTATGCTGCCGCGGTCCGATTCCCTTGCTGGAATTTTTGGAATTTCTCAAATGCTATCTCCTCGGCATCTACCTGGCTGAAAGCATGCTTTATGTTCGTTTTCAGTTCTTCCCATGTCAAGTCGATTCCTCCTTCCTGGATTAGGAAGGTTTCCACCCAGTTCCATGCCACTCCTCAGAGTAGTGATGACGCGTATCCCGTCTTTTTCTCATCGTCGTTGAATCGATTTTCTTCTATCCGGAACTTCAGCTCACACTGAGCCAAGAATGTTTTGAACTTTGTTTTTTCTCCCTTGAAGGACTCTGGGTCTCGGAGTTTCGGGTAACTGTTTTGCGGTGGTCTGTCACGGGCTGCTAAGAAAGTTTGCAGCATTTCCGTTGTCAACAGGTGGGGTCTGCTTCCCCCCATGCCTGATCCTTCCGCCATTCTTCTGGGTTGTTCTGGTGACTCGGGTGTCTGTGGTCTCGATTGTGGTTCTGGCATCACAGGACTCGGAACTCGCTGATCGTCGGCGACTTCCCTGAATTCTCAGAGGTTGAGGGGATCCTCGGTGTCTTCGTCTGGAGACTCCACTATGTTCGTGGACTTGCTACGTCAGGTGTCGATTTGGAGGACGCAATCTAGTGTCAAGATCCTGTCTCACTAGTCTGTGCTGCTCAACAGGCGAAGTAGGCTTGTTGCGGTATTCAGTTACGCTGTGGCAGTATTCGGATTCGCCCTTCCTCTACACGTCCGGCATGGTATCATTGCAGTATTCAGCTTTGCTGTAGCGGTATTCGGCTTTGTCCCGTCCTCTTCACACCAGGTATGGTATCGTTGCGATATTCGGCATCACTGTAGCGGTATTCAGCTTCACCCTTATCGTTGCGGTATTAGGCTTCGCTGTGGCAGTATTCGGCTTCGCCCTTATCTCTGCTAAGAGGTTCATACGGGTAGTGGTCATAGCGCCAGGTCACGGAGGTAGAGAGATAGGTCTGTGGAGAGAGATAATATTCGATTACGATCTAATGCGCTTTGACACTACAGGTCTTGTGCGCTCCTCCTCGCCGTACCACCCCCGTGGGGCTCCTATCTTTCCCTGTACCGCCGAAGGCAAGCAAGAAAGAAAACACAAAAGAAATCAAATCAAGAAAAAGCATGACGAGGCGCGAACGTACAGATAAGATCAGCGACAGACAGTTCTCCTCCAGCGGCCCAAACACAGTATTTAAATTACAAAAGCAGGGGGTAGGAAAGTATGTGGGGAAACGCGGTAATGGAAGTAGTGCAGTACCATTACCTTCGTTGGTACCTCTAGGCAGTCATGTTAGTGTCGGCAGCTGTAGCGTTGTCATATCGCAGTGCCATCATGATCTTGACGTAGGTTAGGCAGTTTCGGTCCAAGGCTTTGTGTGGTTGCTAGCAGTTGGCGTAGCAGATTGGAGGGTGCGTGCAGGAGTGCCCGGCTTTGCAGTTGCCAATCGCACAGGGGTGTTCACGGGTGGGGTGGTGCTTGGCGCAGACGGCACAGGTGTGACCGCTATCGGTGCCGCGTTGGGTGGGGTACCCGTATTGCTGGCACTTGTTGCATTGGGTGGAGGGGCGGAAGGATATGTATTTGGCGAGGTTGCATCCGTGGTTGAACAGAGTGAGGCTGGTGGCACCAAGGGACTTCTTGGTTATTTCACCAATGAAGGTGATGACCATGGATGAAGACTCTTTACCTTGGCGGCGTTCAGGGCTGGTGAGCCATCGCGGAGTTTGGCCCATTCAGAGTCAGGGGTAGTTGGTTTCGATTTCGGTATGGGCGTCATTGGGGTGGTGGTGGTGGGAATGCCATGGATGATAAAGCGAGTCCATCTCTGGCTGATCCTGGATGAGGTGATGGGGAAGTCGTGGAGTGCATCCTCGAAGATGGCGAGGTAGGGTTCGTAGCTTACACCCAGATGCTGGGGCACAGTGGTGAAGTGAGATTGTTCGTGGCTGTGATGTGCACCAGGATAAAAGGAGGGTGGGAGATGTCAGCGTGGTTGGTGATTGTTTTGTTGATGACCTGGAGGGTACAGTCTGCAGCCTCCTTTCAGTTTTTTTTTTGTTTTATCATACTCGCATGAAGCCTATCTAGACTATGGCGGCGTACATTTTTGACCGTTTCCCCGCCGCTGTCCGCGCGATGGCGGCACGTCGCAAGCTTTCCTTTGCCATCCGCCCAGGCCTGTCCCAAGAAGATAGAAGGCGCCCCAAAGAAATGACAAAAGAGAGACAGGAAGGAAACACACTGCATTCTCTCTCCTCTTCCACGGATGCCATAAAGGCGGGCGTGGGGAGGAACAGGGGTTCCTCGACCTCGGCGCCCAGCCTCTCAGTTTCTGCTTCCCTCTCCTCCTCTCGTTCTCTTTTCTCCCGAAATTCCCACTCTGACGCCTC
>Ga0307516_10002611_pt1 | contig 23927 bp, 33 predicted proteins | sample 19_EM_MG_FD_203310 | JGI IMG/M metagenome (GOLD analysis project Ga0307516, IMG submission 203310) | Populus trichocarpa ectomycorrhiza microbial communities from riparian zone in the Pacific Northwest, United States - 19_EM | ecosystem: Host-associated > Plants > Roots > Unclassified | place...
AGGCGCGTTTCAGGGGGTTTGTACAAAGATCCAAGGCTGGGTCGGTAATCAGAAAACACCCTCGAAGGTCGCTGCAAGTCAGCCTGTCCGCCAGTGCCATAAAGGGGGATGACCCCTCTACGGCGTCGGGTTCCCTCGCTGTGCGAGAGGGAGGCGGGCTCAGATCCGTATTGACGGCGATCAGGAGTGTTCGGGGGCGGGAGGTGGTTGTAGCCAGGGTTCCGGTGGTGCAGTATCCGAGCAGGAGATGGTATGCTGGGCGAAGCCCCAAAGGTGTAAGGTGGCGGCGCCGACCCGCGACGTGAACCTGGGTAGTTCGACATGACAAAGTGCTGGGATAGGAGGATCAAGAGTTTCCCTTCCCTCTCACCAGCACAGGGGAACCCGCGGGGGTTGCCGTGTGGGCGGGAATGGATCATTGCGACCCACACTGCCGATCGTTTAGAGACCGAACCCTCTTGACCGCCACAAACAGCTAATCGCAAACACTTCACCCTGCAACGAACGGGTCGGACGAACGGTTGGGGCAGGAGGGTGGCGGACTTTGGTGTGTTTAAGGGACACGAGCGGATCGCATCCAATTTCCATCTCAGTTCCTCTCCGTGCTTCTCGTGAGCGTGTGATCCAAGCCTGGTTCGGCAATACCCAGCCCCGTTCTTGTGGCAACGTCGTGTGTATCACCATGGGTGTTTGAACTTAACTGTGGTATAGCTGTCCGACACAGCGGTGGGAGGACCTTGAATGCTGCACACACAATTCACTCCCGCTCTGCCCATTAGCTGCGAAATCAACGGTACTGGATGAATAGATAGAGCTCCGTTCTAGATGGTACAGGCCGTTTACAGGCAACATTTACAAGTTGGTGACGGGGGGACCGGGGATGGGGTAAGTTTTCTGATCGATGTGGTTATCGTAGATCTGGAACGGATTAGATATGAGTCGGTCGTGCGTTGCATGGGGAGGATGTAGGTTCATCGCTCACGTTCCACTTGATTCCAGGGGTGGAGTCGGTGTAAGCACTGGAGCAGGGAGGCGGGCATGTGAGTATTGTCGTCAACAAAAAGTACGACCTGGATATTACCCCGGGAAAGAGACACCAGATGGCAACGTGTTCCTTCCGTTTCCGGTTACTTGGATCTGGATGCAAGATGGGTAGAATTGAGCGCCACGGGCAGGATTTTGAGAGTATAGGGAGTCGGCCTCGTGGAGTGCGATAATCTCAACGCGGAGGATGTACCGCCCCGGGGTCAAGTTGGAGGGGATTTGGATGCCGTACTATTGGAAGAGGTTCAGCGAGAGTTGCCACCTATCAGAAGCGCCACAAAAGCTTGCCTTTCCTCTGTTTTCCAGCAACTTGTCGACGGCCCAGCGGCCGGGGTTGCCCTCGTGAAAGATCTTGACCCAAACGTTACCCTCACCGTTGGAGCTTGCCGGTGCGAGGTACGCAACTTTGGTCACATTAGGGACGTGTCTGATGTTTGCAGATAGTTTACGTACGGATTGGTCCTTTGTGCGAGGCATCCACGATGTCATCCCCACGGGAATCGTGGTCTAAAAACAGATGAGATCCTTTTGATTGATGGGGGGGGTGGGCCTGCGTACACCACTCCGTGGTCAACGTGCCCCCGGCTGGGACTGACACATAGGTTCCGACAGGGCTGTATCCGTTGGCATTGCAGCGGATATCTGATGAAGTGAGGGGTTTGACGGGGTTGTTTGTTGGGGGTTGTCGAATGTAGCGACCGGCTCCAGCACCCTGGTCAGACCCGTTTACCCAGACAGACCACACCCGGGTGTGGGCGCTGATTTCAGCAACGAAGGTAGCAACAATAGCAGCGAGAACGAGGAAGTTCATAGTTGGTTGAGATACCACGGTGCCAAAATCAGTGTCTCCTTACATACTCGACGTGTTTGGGGGATCGCACGCTCACCCCGGAGTTCATCCCCTAAGTTGGCTGGTGGGTGCATTGAAACGCAAACGTGGTAAGATCGTGCGTTGGTGGGGTACGATTGAGCCACGGGTTAGAAACAAGGGTATCGCATTTGGAACAACAACGGGACGTGAGGCGCAATAAGCTACGCCTATCCCTGATGAGACAGGATGGGCTCGGGAAATTGCAGGAAGCCGTGGTGGTTGCGGCAGCGATGGAGCACGGAAACAGCGTGTCCCATCATCGCCCCGTGAGTACCTGGCGGCTGTGCAACTCGTTCATGTAGAATCGAAGGTTCGTTTGACGCACCGTGGGCAGCAGACTATATCTATTGAATCAACCATGCGTTTACCCTGAAGTGTGAGCCGGCATCCTCAGAGGGGCATAGGAAAAGAAAAAAGTAGCTTGTTGGCGAGAGTGAGATATCCATCTGAGCGAAAGCGCATCGCAATGGGACTCACGGAAAAGGGATACGAGCCTTAGCCAGGAGCCCGAGGTGGGTTCCGATCGGTGAGCGAATCTTGTGTTGGCGATCAAGTTGGTCCACGCGGGAAACAGGTGTTCAGGCTATCGTAGGAGGGTCTTCCCCACACTGTTCCAGCCTCCGCAACACGTCGACACCGGACAATAAGCAGCGGGGGATTTTGCAGGTAAGAGGTTTCTGGGAAACGATAGGAGATTCGAGCTGAAATCACTGTTCGAGTCTCGGAGCGGGGGGAAGAATGGGTGTGGCGCTTGTTCAACTTGAAGCAGCCAAACACACATCATGGGTGGTACCCCATCGATCAAGTCTCAGGCCTCAGGGCGATACACTGGGGTCGAGTCGGTGGAGTGAATACCCTCACGTCAAAGGCGAAGATTCCCCACAGAATGGGCCCATGGGAGCCACCCGAGCGTCTGGCTAGCGCTGGCTGGCTGGCACACAAAAACACGAACATAGTGACACGTGATCTGTTGGCCACCGCGTCGCGCGTTTCGCGACTTTCATGTTCCCACGTTTATTATAATCTACTTTCTCTCCACTCCAACCTCGCCTCGCCTCTCGACGTAACGGCAACCATGAGCTCTTCAGAGGAAGAGAACTTTGACATCGACGTCTCTGACGATGAGTCCGAAGAAGACTATGCCCCAGTTGTCAAAAAGAAAGTCACGACGGTACGTTTCGGTATCTTGGCGACCTGGGTGGGCAGGCTCACAGCTTCTCTTATTCAAGACACAGAAGAACGGTGCAAAGGCTACTACGAAGCAGGCTGCCAAGAAACCCGCAGCAAAGCCTAAGGCGACGAAGAAGTCCGCTCTCGCAGACAAGGATGACAACGTTGGATCAGGCGCGGAAATATCATCGGACGATGGCGCTGGCGCCTCCAACGGCTCACAAGCAATACCAGAAGGACCCAAGAAGACTGCCTCAGAGAAGTACACCAAGGTTTGAGTTCCCCTCCTTCGTTCTCTAAGCAGCTGACAATCTTGTGTAGCTCTCACAACTTGAGCATATCTTGAAGCGTCCAGACATGTACATAGGAAGCGTCGAACTTTTGAGCCAAGTCATGTGGACGTATGACTCGGAACAGAAGCGGATGACGAATCGGGAGGTGAAATATGTCCCGGGTTTCTTCAAGATTGTCGACGAAATTCTCGTCAATGCTGCGGACCACAAGGTAAGGTCACATCAAGCACAAAGGTCCTAGTTAACCTACTTCGGACACAGGTTAACGACGCGAAGATGGACGTTCTCAAAGCCACGATCGATGTGGAAGAGGGTATAATATCCGTTTACAACAACGGAAGCGGTATCCCTATCGAGATGCACTCGAAGGAGAAGATGTATATCCCCGAACTCATCTTCGGTCACCTTCTCTCCGGGTCGAACTACGACGACACTCAGAAGAAACTGACCGGTGGTCGTAACGGCTATGGCGCCAAGCTAGCCAACATCTATTCGCACGAGTTCTCAATAGAGACCGTTAGTGGTGGCCAGAAATACGCCCAGACCTGGGCAAACAATATGACCAAAGTCGGGAAGGCGAAGATCACCAAATACACCAAGGAAGAATACACGAAGATTACCTTCCGGCCAGATCTGGCAAGGTTCGGAATGACTTCCATCGACGACGACACCGTCTCCTTGCTGAAGAAACGAGTTTTCGATATCGCTGGTACAACCAAGAATGTCAAGGTATTCCTCGATGGGGAGAAGCTCAAGGTCAAGGGCTTCAAGCAGTATATGGAGATGTACATCAACTCCGCCGCTGCAGACCAAGCCGACGCCGCTGGGGGAGCCGTACAAATGAAGCCGTCTGTGGTGTACGAGGCTCTCAACGCTCGTTGGGAGGTCGGGTTCGCTGTCTCGGACGGAACCTTCCGTCACGTTTCATTCGCCAACTCGATTTCTACGACTAAGGGTGGCACGCATGTCAACAACATTGCTGACCAGATCTCGAAAGGCATCATCGCTCACATTACGAAGAAGAACAAGGGTGCCACGGTCAAGCCTGCCCAGATCAAGAACCACATGTGGATTTTCGTCAACGCCTTGATCGAAAACCCTACCTTCGATGGTCAGACGAAAGAGAACCTTACGTTGCCCGCCAGCAAGTTCGGGTCGAAGCCCGTCATCAACGAGGATTTCATCAAGAAAGGTGTGCGGACTATCTTTCGACTCGTGGATTCACTAAGGATGTCCGCAGTTCAAAAGACCCCTATCATCGACCAAGTGCTGAACTGGGCCAAGTTCAAGGCTGACCAAGATTTGAAGAAGACCGACGGAAAGTCCAGGAGAAACAGGTATGATTATCGACCTGGTTCATTGACATGAACTTACGATCGGCGATCAGGTTGACTGGAATGACCAAGCTCGCTGATGCGAACAACGCGGGTGGCAAGCACTCTGAACGATGTACGCTCATTCTGACAGAAGGAGACTCTGCCAAAGCCCTGGCCGTCGCTGGCCTTGGAGTTGTTGGTCGTGACAACTTTGGTGTGTTCCCCCTGCGCGGTAAATTGCTTAATGTCAGGGACGCCAAGCATGACCAGATAATGAAGAACGAGGAAATCCAAGCCATCAAGAAGATTATGGGACTGCAGCATAACAAGACTTACAGTAGTGTGGCCGGCTTGCGATATGGGAGGTTGATGATCATGACAGATCAGGTGGGTGTCATGAGACCGTTCGTGAAGGTATATGTTGACATCCCCAGAGGATCACGATGGCTCCCACATCAAAGGCTTGATCATCAACTTCCTGGATTGTTACTTCCCTACACTGTTGACTGTCCCCGAGTTTTTATGTGAATTCGTGACGCCGATTGTCAGGGTGCGGCTTGTTCGTTTTCCAGGCTTTAAGTGACACACTAACTCTCGTGGTAGGTCACGAAAGGCAAACAACGAAAGGACTTCTTCACCATTCCTGAGTACGAGCAGTGGTTGGAGGAAACCCCCGATGCGCGTAAATGGGAATCCAAGTATTACAAGGTTCGTCCATCCCTTCGCCAACGAGATCGGTGTCATGACGGGACCGCAGGGCCTGGGAACGAGCAAAGATTCGGATGCTAGAGATTATTTCAGCAACATGAGGAAGCACACGATCGCTTTCTCCACCACCCAGGATGGTGACAAAGCGCTCATTGAGCTCGCCTTTTCGAAGAGCAAGGCTGATGATCGCAAAGAGTGGCTCCGGCAGTTCAAGGTATCTCGGCTGCGTCCCTGCCATACTCCCGCTACTCACCGAGCACCCTCAGCCTGGAACCTATCTCGACCACGATACAGACGAGATCCCTTACTCCGATTTCATCAACAAGGAGCTGATCCTTTTCTCAATGGCGGACAATGTTCGTTCCATCCCGTCCGTTTGTGACGGTCTCAAACCCGGTCAAAGGAAGGTCATCTGGGGTTGCTTCAAGAGGAAACTCAAGAAGGAGATCAAGGTAAGGCCCACTCGGTGGATACGCGGTTCGCGTGTAATTACTGACGACCGTCGTAGGTGGCACAACTCGTCGGTTATATCTCCGAACACGCCGCCTACCACCATGGGGAGCAAAGTTTGACCATGACGATTGTCAACTTGGCTCAAGATTACATCGGCAGCAACAACCTTAACCTCCTGATGCCAAACGGGCAATTCGGAACTCGAGACCAGGGAGGCAAGGATCACGCCTCGGCTAGGTATATTTTCACAGAACCCGCCCCTATCACGCGGACAGTTTTCCACCCCGACGATGACCCCCTCCTCAACTACCTTAAGGATGACAACGATTCGATCGAACCAGAGCATTACCTTCCTGTTCTCCCCATGGTGCTTGTCAACGGTGCCGAGGGTATTGGTACCGGTTGGAGCACAAATGTCCCTTGCTATAACCCTGAAGATATCATTGCGAATATCCGGTTGTTGATGGATGGAAAGGAACAAGTCCCGATGCTCCCATGGTGGCGGGGTTTCAACGGCACGGTCAGGAAGATCGCGGAGCACAAGTACGACGTTACTGGCATCGTCAAGAAAGTCAATGACACGACCGTCGAAATCACCGAGTTGCCCATCCACAAGTGGACCCAGAGTTACAAGGCTGAGCTTGAGGCTATGATCGGCGAGAAGGGTGATGGCCCAATCAAGGTAATTGGCGAGCCGAGTTCGTGCAGCTTTTGTTGACCTTTATATGTAGGACTACAAGGAGCACCACGACAACAGAAATGTCCACTTCGTGGTCACCATGACTGCCAGCGGACTCGCGGAGGCGGAGAAGAAGGGCCTCATTGAGTCCTTCAAGCTCACTGGGAAGGTCAACACCAGCAACATGATGTGCTTCGACGTTGAAGGCAAGATCAAGAAGTACAGCTCTCCTGAGGAGATTATCGAAGAGTTCTACCCCGTCCGCCTGGCCTACTACCAGAAGCGAAAGGTGATCATGAACAAAACCCGCCTTTCTGAAGCATATCTGAATTGCTGGATTTAGGACTATCTCGCGGCGGAGTTGCAGACCCAACTTGACAGGTACAATAACCAGGCGCGGTTCATCCAAATGATCGTCAATAAGCAACTCAGCGTCTCCAATCGAAAGAAGGGTGATATCGTTCACGAACTGCGTAAATTGGGCTTCCGTCCGTTTCCCAAGGTGTCCAAGGTGAAGGCGGCCGGCGAAACCGAGGAGGTGATCCCCGATCCAGATGAGGACGAGGCTGAGGATGAAGGGACTGATGCGGATTTCGACTACCTCCTCGGCATGCAGATCTGGAGTTTGACAAAAGAGAAGGTATACATGGGTTATTCTGGTCTCCGGGATGCGGTTGGTTGACGGCGGTTTTAGATCGAGAAACTTCTGAAACAGGCATCCGACAAGGAGGCCGAACTACTCACCCTACTGGAGAAAACCCCTATCAGCCTCTGGAACGCGGATCTGGACAAGTTCCTTGACGAGTGGTTCGTAAGTGGTGGTTTTTAGCTTCTATGCCATCCGTCTACTGACGACAGAGTAGAAAACCAACAAGAATTGGGAGGCCGCTGCTACCCTTGATGCAAATGGCAAGCCAATCAAACGCAAACAAGCCGTGCTGGAAACTCGCAAGAGTATTGGAAGGAAGCCAAAGAAGTACGAGGATGATTCTGAGGATGACTTCCAACCGACAAAGGCGAAGGCGAAGGCTAAGCCGAAAGCGGGTCCCTCCAAGATCAAGGATGAGGATGATGATTTCGATAATCCTCCGGTGAAGAGGCCCGCGCAGAAAAAGGCACCTGTCAAGAAAGTTGAGTCTGATTCGGAAGCAGAGGTCGTACCGCAAGCGAAGGGGAAGAAGGCCGCCACGAAAAAGGAAGATTCCGATTTCGAGATGGATGATGCCCCGGTCCCGAAGGAGGCTGCTCCCAAACCGAAGAAGAGGGTGATTTCGAAGATGGAACCAGACTCCGATGTAGAGATCCTCGATCGGCCTGCGCCGAAGGGCAGAGGCAAGGAGAAGGAAAAACCGGCTACAAAACGGAAGAGGTACGAGCAGTCCCCCCCAACCATTGCATGACCATGCCTCAACCTTATCGTCTTTCTTCACAGCTCCGAACAATCGGACAGCGGGAGTGACGACGTGCAAGTGAGACCTACGAAGGCGAAGAAGGAAACGTCACAATCGTCTGTGGCTGACTTCTTTGCGAAGAAACCACCGGGGCCTACCAAGAAGACAACCGGTTCCCGAACGGCTTCCGGGACCAAATCAAAGGCGAAACCTCCCGCGAAGAAGGTGGTCGATTCAGATGGTGAAGAGGAGGACAAGAGGGAAGACTCGGATATTCCGCCGCCTCCACCACGGCGACCAGCTGCCCGTGCCACTGCCACGGTGAAGAAGTACGTGGAGATCCCAAGTGACGACGAGGAAGTGGAAGACGACTCGATGTACCAGGATGACTGACTCGCTGACTAACTTATGTGCTTGCGATTTTTGGGGATAATTTCTGTTTCAAACTGTATACATGTCGCCTTGACCCATTGTGATGGAATGTTTGATCGATTCGGTCATGGCCGGTCATAATGAAACCGTGTTGCCACGTGGTTCTGCACTTTGCTCCCTCTCTCTCCCCGCTCGACATACGGACAGCGCAACGGCTCGCGCCTTTCACGGGTCAGCGCCGTGCAGATACCCTTGGCCACACTACCGTGATCCCTCCTTAAAGGACGCGACCCCGACTCCCCGACCGCCATGTCTGTTCACCACCGTCAACCCACACTGGGGAGACTCATGATCCCCCTGAACCTGGGCACCCAACAGCCCGGTCAAACCGCTATGTTCTCCCCTAGCCTTCCAACTTCTATTCAGCAGGGCTTCCACCCGCCATTTGTCGGACATATCCACGGCAACATAATGACACCCATCCAGCCAAACTTTATGCCAATCCCGATGCCCACCGTCGGTCGACCCATCAACCACCGGGCTCGTGCCAGCATCGCTCAGTTGGCCGCGGTTGGAATACCCCCTCCAATGGGCGTTCCTCTCACTCCACTTCTACCTGGCCAGTTCCCCCAAGGGATCCCACCAATGTTGATCCCGACACCGACACCACAATTCCAACCCCGCAGTCGTAGAGCGCCAAGCGTCAGTACTGGCGGACCTCCCAAAGCCGTATTGGGCGGTCCTGGTGTTAAAAGTCGCGTCACTACTGAAACCGCGCCAACGCCGACAACCACCGCACCGACCCAGAAGACGAAGAAGGTCCTCATCAACATCCCCCGGGAGACAATTCCCGCCGAAGGAGACGAGGGAACTAGAGGCGGCAAAGAGCTCCCCTGTAGGGAAATTTGGGCAAGGATCCCGCTTCGACCCTCGGAAGTACCGGAAATCGTTGATCTAGCTCCCCCTGAGACGACCTCTGCGGAGTTATTTCCTTCTGAAGAATGGAGGACTCAACTGCCCACTACTGTGGATGTGTTTCTTCCAGGGAAGGTGCGTGCGACCCAATCTATACTAACAATGAAGCTTAAATTCTGTTGTAGACTGCCTGGGACGAGCACAAGAAACGAATAATCGACGAGAAGCTGGCGCGTCTTGGTATCGACGAAGCGTTTGGAAGTGGTGTCAATGTGGCGAACACCCTTCCCCACATTCATGCCCCCCACGCACGGGCAGCATCAGTAAGAATCTAACCTCAGGGTGCTTTCGGCCGGTAACTAACATCTACCCAAGATATCATCGCCTGCAGACCCTGCCTTGCTTATGTTCAAGTTAAACAAACTTCACCGGTCTCAAAATCCGTCCACGACGAATTCCGTGACAACATCTCCCCAACCGGCTGCTGACCATACCCCGTCGCCAAGTCAGAGCCAGAACATGCCCAGGCACGGTCACAACTTCTCTATGTCCAATCCACCGGTCGTGCCGACTTACAACCCTACCGCCGCTTTCAATCCGTTTGGTCCTCAGGCTACTCTGGGGTCTGACCAGATTTTCTCACGTACTCTGAACGAGGACTGTCCTCCTCCCAAGTCGCCTAATTCGGTTGGTGGACCGGGTTCGCGTCCGCTGAGTAGGCCTGACTTTACCCGTGGTTTTGGACTTGATATTCCCGAGGAAGAGGAGCCACCCGAGGAATCCGATGCTGATAATGAGGAAGGGGCAAGTCAGGGTTCTGACATGGATTTGGTAGAGGGCGAGGCGGACGCGGAAGTTGAGACCGAGGACGAGGGTGTGGCGATGCTGAACCAGATTCATTCCCGCCACGTTTCCCGCTTATCCGCCACGTTATCACTGCGATCGGTAGGCCGCCAGCAGGATCCATTACCTGACGCAAGGAGTTCCATCGGAGATTCTATGGTTGATGGCCTAGATCTTATCGAGAAGGAAGTAGATGGTGTTGCAGAGTGGACAGGCTCAGAGGATCCAAGGGGTGATACAGATGAGGTATTGGCACTTACTTCCCTTTTTCACCTACAATATTTCTCACATTTCTCAAGGAAAGTATCGGGGAGTGGTCTAACCCATCTGACGAAGAACGTGAGAGGAAAGAGCGAAGGCAGAGGCGGGTGGCGCGCCGCCCGCAGGGCGCATTGCAGGATGTTCCCCGCAAATTACCCAATTTCCCACGACCCCCTCCAACCTCATACACCCCGCGATCCAATCAAAGGGAGGACGACGTTTTCTCGAACCCCAGCGACGAGGAGAAGATCCCAGAAGAAAGTGTTTATCCCCAGCCCCCGCCGTCTGGATCGAGTGGATACGGACGACCGCTGCCTCCCCTTCCTCACTCACGTGCGACATCCGCTCAGTTCTCATACTACGACCCTCCAACGGCCCATTCAAGAGCAGCATCTGAGCAGGTCATTCCTTATCCATCCCTTCCCGCTGACATTGCACTACCGCTTTCTGCGGGTCTCAAGTCCGCCTCCTTGAACCCATTCGCGAAACCATTCGTCTTTGGGACGAAGGGTGCCCCGACCATACCCCCTTGGCAGCAACCCACCACTGCACCGGCCCCGGCCCAGAGTTCACAAAACGCTCCAATCAAACCACTTAACGCGGCAGCCTCGGAGTTCCGACCTAACTTCACCTTCCAGCCACCTATTGCCGCGCCCCACCTTTCGTTCAACGGTCAGTCACCCGAACCAGCTGCTGATGGACGACCGTTGCCCGCACCCCCGACTGCGCACGATGCGAACGGACGAGAGCAACAAGGGAGGGAAAAGAGGCAGCGAAGAACCTCTGTCGGCGATGATGACGAGGCAGACATTAACAATATGTCTTCGTTCAAGTTCCCTCCTACCTCAAGCGGCGACTTTGGAAAGGGGAGCCACTGGTCCGCTCCACCAACGCCCGCCGCCTTCGATGTTGAAAGAAGGGCCTCGGTCAGCGCCCCACCACCACAACACTTCACTGTTTCTGGTTTCGTCTCCGATGTTCCATTGCACGACTCTCCCGATACGGACAATGTGGAACCCAAGGAAGGACACCCGTCATACGGAAACAGGGCCTTACCCGTGCCCCCGAGACAAAAGCGCGCGCCATTGCCGTTGGATTTCACGCATCCAATTTCCAAGAACACGGTCCCAGCTGGCCTCTTCAAGGCCCTTGCGAACGGCGAAGCTGATCCATCTCGCCGCACGCGTTCCCGACTGCCTTCGCGCGATGTCTTTGACCTCAGTCCTCCGTCGTTGGATGACAACCACATGCCTACCATCTCCAAGAAGATCTCTCGTCCTCGATTGGTCACCGGTCCTGCCCACAGCGCCGACCACGACGAGCCTTTAGGTTCCTCCACCCCACCTCCTAACCGCAGACGGCGTTCGTCATTACCCGCCAGCCACGGTGCTACACACTCATCCCTCTCTGATTTCTTGGGCCCATCTACTTTGGGGTCTACCAACCTACAGCAATTCGAACAGAGGCTGGATTCGTTATTGGATGAGAAGCTGGATGACCTCCGCCGGGAACTCATGCAACAGCAGAATTCGTCCTCGCTCAATGAAACAACGGAAACCATGCTTGCGGAAATCATCTCACTCCGCGGTCAGCTCCAGGAATCGACATCAAGAACCTTGGAATCCCAGAAAGATTTCAACTACCAGTGGTTACAAGGTGTCGTCCAACAGGCTAGCCATGACACAAGGTCCAGCCTTCAACACGACCTATCCGAAATCACGCGCCGCGTCGAGGCTCAATCACACAGTGGCCAGGACCTGCAGAAGGAACTAACCCCATTCATCAACGAGGTCACCTCTCGCACAATGAAGACGATTGTTTCCATCTCACAACAATACGCATCTCGCCTCGAGAACTTGGCCGACCCCGAGTCCATTGTCAACGAGATCTTGAACGCCCTCACTCCTCATTTCACCGCCATCCGCCCCGTGCCTATCGATTATGACGCACTCACCTCGCAACTCAGCCAGGCCGTCAAGCCCAACATCTCCCAGCTGATTGACCTCGCTTCCGACAAGCGCGAGACTGCTGGGTTGATCTTGGAGCGACTTCTTCCAGCTCTAAAGGCACTTGCCCCTGTAACACCCGGTATCGACATCGATAACCTAACAGGCAGGGTCGTCGCGGAAGTGAGGAAGGCCCTCGACCAACTCGATGCTCACGAAATCAAGGAACAGGTCTCGGACCTTGTGGTGGAGCGTCTGGATGCCCGGTTGGCGAACCAACGCAGGGAATGGGTGGAGGGTATTGTTGAGAGGATCCAGGAGAGCGTGGTGAACGGACTCGGGCCGATGCCACGGGAGATTTCGTCCATCTTGGGAAAGCTCGCTACCATCCACAAAGATGTATCAGAACTCAATCTGGAGGACCTAACAGCTCTCCGACACGATGTCACCAACATCGTAGGCGACTTACCCCCAAAACTCGGCGCGGCCACCGACTCTCTCAATACCGCCCTCGTCGATATCAAGCTGCAACAGGAGATTCAATCGAAGTGGGAAGACGTCGCGGGCAAGGTCGATCGTGCGGAGTCTCTCCTCCACTCCCTCTCCGACACCCAGAAGACTGTTTCCTCCCAGAACCTCGAAATCCTCTCGACGCAGAAGGACTCGATTACTCATCTGTCTGCCGTTGCCTCCGCTCTTGAAGACTCTACCAAAGCCCTCAGGGCTTCGCAGGAAGAACTCACCTCACGGGTACAACTCGGTCTCGAGGCGTCCGAGGAATACAGGAAACTCTCAGCTGCCAATTCTGAACTCCAAGCCAACCTCGCCAAGGCCCATGCTTCTCATGGTCAGGTTCGCATCGAAAAAGACGCCCTGTCTGAGAAGTTCGAGGCCGTTGAAGATGAAAGGGATTCGCTCAGAGCTGAACTCGAGAAACTCACGAGTTTGTACTCGATAAAGACCTCTGAGGCCGCAGCAGCCGAAGCGAGGAACGTCGAACTGGAGGACGCCCAAACTCATGCTCTTGCGCGTCAACAATCTACCGATGCATCCATTCAGAAACTTGAAGCTCGCATCGCAGACCACGAGAAGAAAGCCTCCCAGTTTAGCAGCGTCAAAGAAAGCCTGCAGACTAAGGTTTGTTCCAAACCGACCTCGTAGCGTTTCTTGCTGACTCAACCTCGTAGGTCCACGAGCTAGAACTCCACATCGCCGTCGCTACTCGCGATAAGGCTGCCGCCGAACAAACCACCACTGTAATCCGAGAGGAGCGCGACCGCCTTCTCTCCAAACAAGATTGCTGGGAAGAGATGCACCGCGCCGCTGAACAGATCCAGCTTCTTACAAGTCAGGTTAACGAGGCTGATAACGAGGAATTGAGGCAACTACGGTATTACCACGATCGCACACGACCCTTGGAAGGAGAGTATAACAATCTCCAACGCCGCCTCAAGGACCAAGAAGCCAAGCTTACCAACCTCGATCGGACTATGGCCACTGTCCGACAGACCCTCACACAGGCTCAACAGCGGGCTACCGAGTGGGAGAAACGGGCGAAGGAGGCGGACGCCGAGATCAGCACTATTAGGAGCCACCTAGAGGAGGCGGACGGTGCCAAGACACAGCTTGATTCCGAGGTCTCTTTGCTTAAGGTTCAACTGCAAGAGAAGGAAGCGGATGAACGCCTGACCCAGGTCAGTCGAATCTTGCGTGGACGACGGTCCAACGTGGCGCTGACTATACTCCAGGACCGTGAGAGCAAACTTCGGGACCAGGTCGCAGTGTTGGAAGAACAGGTCGCGCGGTTGGAAGCCGAGGTGTCCACACCTCCCGTTGCCGCTCCCACCGCTATCACCCCATCCACAAACGGCTACAAGTTCGAACAACCGGTCCGCTCAGAATCTCGGGGAAGCACCGTCTACGTCCAAAGCCGCTCTGCTACGCCGGTCGGCGCGAGTCCCGCTCAAGCGCAGTTGGCTTCCAACGGTGTCTGGGATTCAATGCACAACCACTACCAAGCAAATGACGTCTCTCACCAAATGTCGAATGGAAGCGAGTCGAGCGCATCAAAGCGCAAGGGGGTGGGTATCCGCTCTGTATCCCCCACAACGAGCGTTGTATCGACGGCCCCAACTGTCGACGAGGATGGTTGGTGGTCATAAGAAACCTAGTTAAAGGCTCCCGAGGTGTCTTCTTCCGTCCTTGGCCTTCTGTTTATTTTGTTTTGGGACATTTGGGTTTCATGTACTTCCCTCATTCATCTCCTCCGTCCCCCCTCCATACATACACTAGCACATACCAAATACCCCGGTGTCATTCATTAATCGCTGTTGTCATCCCCACTGCTCGTTTCTTTTCCTATGTTCCCCAGTTCCCCCTCTCTCTCATCTGTCTCTTCCTGAGGATTTCATTACGCATTGCCCCCCCTACATTTGGCGTTTCCCTGCCTGCCTATTCCGATCTCTTCCCAACATTGTTAAACACCATTTGGCCCTGTACATATACCTGGTTCTACACATCCCCCGTGCTAATCAATGGCTTTCTAGTGCCGACCCGACCGCAGGATCCTATCAGAGCAACCAGGTACACAAACACCCCAACCGGCACCTGAACCTGAAGGACGGTGGTTACCGATGCGACCAACGATTCCAAAGCTCGGTGGATTTGCGAAGGGACATCCGGTCTCCACCAGAAACCGAGGTACCACATGTGTTCACAGACAGCGCGTTTGGAGTGCATTTGAACCGCCTCTTCTCTGGGCAACTGGCACAGTGGACGTCGATCAGCACTCTCGCTCACGTGCAAGAAATTTGAAAGTGTCAGGAGAGTCGCTTAATCGCGTTGAGCAACAACGCATTGAGTTGCAGTGTGCTTGAAGTGTCGAAAGCGTGGTCGTGGGCAAACCGCGGGAGGTAGCAGCGTTGTGGCAGAAAAGAGATAATAATATAAAACAGACGAGTGCAGGTGCGAGAGAGAAATTAGGACAGTGGGGAGGGAAATCTCGATGGGCGTTGTCCGGTCTTGTGTATGGTGTATGAGATGAGGGAGATAGAAGCAAAGAACCGGCTACTGCAGGGAGGGGTATCGTCGTCACGGAGGCGGCGTGGATGTGCCCCAAATCCACTTCTCGACAACGTCTACGGCTTCCTGCGTCGGTTGCGTCGGGATCCTAAACCCGTACAGGCGTCAAGGTTAGCGCTAATGTATTTTTTGGAGAGGGAGGTGTACGGGCGCACTCGAGTTTAGGGATCCAACTACCGTTCTTCTCTTCAAAGAACCTCGGCACGTGTTTCTCCCCTTTCTCTTCTAACCTCCTCCTGTTCTCCCTCTGAGCCTCTTCTACGGCAGTCTTCGAGGTGGTGGCCCCGTCCATATCCTTATTGTTAATGGCTTCAGTAAGGCCCTTCCATAACCTCCTAGACTCATTCGGCTCTTGTTGGTCCTCCGGGACCACGCTCTTCGATGCGAGCTTAGCCCCGTCTTTCCCGACATCAAACAGCACGCGCTTCTGATTGGTCTATGGATCAGGGCATGAGTCTCGACTGATGATCGATGCATGGGAAGCACATACCCGGGCTGATTTGAAGTCCATAATGTGACTCCACCTACCACCAATCTCCCCAATATCGGTCTGTCCATACCTTACGCGCCCTCCGATAGCATTATAAACACCAGAAAAGAAACCCTGCCCCAAAAAACGTCATACGTGGGAAACGGTTAGAACTAGTCGATCCTCGAGAGATGTGTGAAAACGAGGGAGTTGCGCAAGCCAAGAGAAAGATGGAATGGGAGGCCGGGGAGAGTAAAGTGAATGGGAGATGTACCTTGGTCTTGAATTCGATGTCCGCCGTCACGCCCAATTTCTCGCACTTGGCGGTGCAAGTATCCCCGAGTTCGATTACCATCTTACCGAACAGTATCCCCCGAGCATACATGTTCGGCATGGAAATCACGTAGGCTGATGGTGACACTTAGAGAGCGAGCCAAGAAAACAATCGTTGGGGTACTCACGCCCATCGTCTGGTCGCCCGAGGAGGTATACTCGATTCTCTCCTTCCATCACTGTCGAGACGCTGTTTCCGAGGAACCGGGATTTAGGCCGTAACTCCCCAATGATAGACAACTTGTTCATCGGCGAGATATAAAAGAAGGCAGAAACAGGGGGGTGATGAGATACTAGAAGAGAAATGGGGCATAAAGGAACGGATCAGTAACTCAAGTACGAACCACAGGAACCACCACCCGAGCCGGAAGCAGTAGGTGCGAACGCGGGGAGCACAAATCGGTGGGATTGCGGGGTAGAATTTAGGGATGGGGAGGACGGTTCTTTACCTTGCTCTGCGATGTAAAACCCCTTAGTTCCGTCGGGATACTGGTACTTGCATCGGAAGAACTCTCCGAGGATGGGGTTGTATCTGATGAACGCCGAGGGATTTATTGTCAAGTGGCTGTGGGGTGGAGGTCCGTGCGTAGAACGACGCACGGTTTCTTAACGCCTTTGGGTTTGATGTGCCACCCCGCCAGATAATACTGCAACACCCGAATAAAGCGCTCTTCTGGATCGTCGACCTGCTCCGCGCTGCGGCGGGGGGAGGGGCGGTCAGCGGAATTGGCCCGATTCGTGGATGTGGGCTCGAAGCGGGGGCTCACCCGAAAATCAGATCGGGATGCGCCATGAAGTCGGTGATGCGCTCCAACATGCTTCGTGGCTCCAGCACGAAGGTTGGGAAGGTCACCCTGGACAGGTCCATCCCTACTCTACAAAACGTCCGATCATCGAGGCTTCGACTGGGTGAAAGCTAGATGGTGAAGGACTGACCTTAGTTGGGATATTAGGGAAGAGATAATAGACCCCTCGTCCTCGTCCCTGAAATCGGCATGAGGTATATCAGTCTTGGTATCCACTAAGAGCATAATCGAAGCGAGATCGAGCGGGAGGGGGGGAGGGATGGACGGGACAAGATCGAAGGGGGACAGTAAGAGGAGGAAGCGTACAAGATGGATGTGTCATCGGGTTCTGTGTCTTCTGGTATATCCTCTCCAACAGATGAGCCTCGTGGCCGTTTGCTTGCACCGACCGCAGAACTCAAAAAGCCCATCATGGCTTCCGTTTGGCAGGGGTGGGGTGGGGGTTGTATGAGATGCGTGAGGAGGAGGCGAGGAGGGAAGGAATGTCTGGTGATCAGCCGACTGCACAAGTACGAGTACAGGTAATAACAGGATGGGTGATGCCGGTCGTGCTGCGGTCTTCCAGAAACCTGTCCTCGAGCACAGCCTCGGAGTGCGCTGACCTGCCGATGTCTACGGTGGCGGCGGGATGGGGAAAGGAAGGGGAAAGGATCGCAGCAATGGAGTGGATGTGGACTTTGGCGAAGTGGCCCCGGCCGAACAAGATCCCGCTAATGGTCCACGTGACCTCACCATACGAAAACTAAAGCGCGTTGTATATCCCTCAGTAAATGTGAATACACTTATATCCTATCCCATTCCTTACGACAGCCCCTTGCCGGACACCCCAACCAAAACCCCCTCCAACTTCAACCGCCCCTGCTCAAGTTTCTCCAGTCGGGCCCGACACGCCAACGCCTCCTCCTCGATCGACCAAGGCTGGAACTTCTCCATGTGTTGGCTCAATTGCTGGTGTGTCCCAACGATCGCCGCAGAGATCAACGCCTGGTCTTCGGCACCCGGACCGACGACCTCCCGGGTCACTTCCACGAGCCTCGCCTGAACCTCTGGCCGCAAATCAACCCAATCTCTCCACAATATCCCCATCCAGAACTTGAGCACCGACTTCTCCTCGTACGCCCTAAGTCTGTCGATCACATCCGGGTTGTCACGGCACCGGACGAGCGACGGCGTTGTCTCAGGTAACGCCGGGAATCCACCCAGCGCTGACCACAATCTAATCGGAAGGTGTGGTCGCCACATCGGTGAGTCCGCCATACCAAAAAGGATGCTGAGGATGGCACACAAAACGTCGATCGTCGGCTCGATGTGATCCATGTTGTCCACAAGCTTTTGAACCAATTCCCTCCGTTTCTCCTCGTTCATAATCTCCGCTCCCGAGTTGAACCATTGGCCTTCGACCACGTCGAGGAAGAAGAGGACGGCCTTCCAAAGCTGGAACGGTTTCTGGTGACTGAACGCAGCCACTGTGCCATCCACGATCAACCTCTTCTTCATGTCGTACTCGTCCAACATTTCCCGTTTCGACGCATATGCAAGGGCACGGTACGCGCTTTGGAGTGCCATGTCTTGCTCCTCTTCTGCACAGGGGAATTCGAGAGTATGTTCGAAGAAGGTGATGACCTCCTTCGCGTCGTTGAGCCAGGGCATGTATAGATCCCACTTGTATGCGCCGTAAAGAGCGAGGCGAGCAGCTTTCCACTTGATTTCTCCGGTGAGGTGGGGCGACTCCATGATCGTATTGAAAAGAGCTTGGCACCCGTCTGCGACAGGATGCAAACAGAGAGGGCTGAAGAGCTCCAGAGCCCTGAACCCGACCTCGATGTCCACGTGCGTCGAGGTCGGTCCGAAGGCCGCTTTTAATCTTTCCGAAACCTTCTGGAGAATCGCCGGGAGTTCTTGGCTGGGGAAATACACTCGGTTCTACGATTCCCGTGCAAAAAGTAGAGGAACTCACGTCTTTTCCAGGACAAGGAGGTCAGCCTCGTGTAGCGGTTGGCCAACTATGAGGCCGACGACAAGAACGCAATCGGTGACCACGGCGAGGCGAGGCCGAGGATCAGAGCTGAGTGAGTGTTTAACAAATCCCCCAACATCATCGGAGATCCGCGATCCGCGCTTCGTGGCGTACCACGCCCGGTACAGCAGGACGTTGCTCAACCAAAGCCGGTGTAACTGCGTGAGTTGTAACTCGGACCACTGGATAGGTTTCCGGACCCCAAGAAGGTTATCAACGATCCCGACGACGGATCTCAAGTTCGCGTCATCCTTGAGCGACGAACTCGAGTAGAGAGGGATGTGCAGGTTCCGAAGTGTACTAGTGACGGGATCGTCCGAGGAGTAATCTCCTTGGATGAAGATGTGAACGAAAGCCTTTGCGGCTGCAAACGCTTGATCTCTCATCCCCCTAAGCAGCGCCGGCTGTGTGGCATAATCGTTGTCAAACGCTTCCCAAAGGAGCTCATAAGATCGAACCAAGGCCGAACTTGAAGAATCGGCATCCTGGAGGTGATCTGGGGTCCACAAGACCTCAAGGATAAACCGGAGAATCGTGTGGATTGTTTCCGGATCCGAAGACCTCTCGAGCATCCATGTGAGACGTCGGGCGTCGGTAAGGTTCCCTGGGTAATCGACTCCAACGGGACTGAGGATAGGTGTAACAGTGAGGGGGGCAGTCGAATCCTGCGTCTCCTCGCCACCAGGGGCGCTACTGAAGGGTGCAACCTCCCGTTTGGGTAGAGGCGCCGGCGGCAAAAGCCTAGGAGCGCGGGAGGGAGCACGGGGCTGGAAGGCCTTGGTAATAAAGGTATGAAGTAACGCTGGTCCCCACACCAACACAAATCCAATGGCGAAGAATGTAGCAGCAACCACGTTAAGGGTCGCGTACAGGCTTTGCCCGGTCTTGGATAAGACCTGGGAAAGCAGGAAGGGGGATAACACCGCCAAAGCCACGAGTGGAACACCTCCTTCCGTGAGCCACGTGAACCCTGCCAGGGTGCCACGTTTCTTGGTGCTTGATAGACGAAGGTGTTCTTTTAAGGAGCGGTGTTTCAGGTACTGTTTTGCGAACAGCGATAAGGAAATGACAGCAATTGAGGCGGAGACGCCATAGAATCCTAATGAGCGCAGAGTGAGGAAAGATGTATGGAGTATTACGTCAACCCAGGGGACGTACGGGTTGAACAACGTTCGGATTCGCAATCGACGAAAAGGAGGACAACTGCGGAAGATAACAGGGCCTAGCGGAGACGAACCGGTGTGAAGGCTTTGTAGTGGGGGATGTCGATGAGGCATCCTTGCACTCACTGGGTACGAAACGGAATCCAGAGTCCGTGCATAGTCCTCGACGTCTTTGTCGGCAGCTTCCAGTTTCTTGGTGTACGCCTGGTGGAATTCGTCGCGGGCAGATGGGTCAGGTTCTTCCAAAGGCTCAACCGCCTCAATCTTCTGTTCGTTCCCGGGGGGGTTCTCCCCAGCCTCTTCCGGATCCGCCGGCGGTTCTTCTCCCTCGCTCTCTCCCTTCAACCCTCGTCTCCTCCTAACGAACTCCGTATAAGTCCGATACCGCAGATACTGGGCGGGACGCACCTTTCATCTGCCTCCTTTTCCTGCCGGATAACGCAGTTGATGCACATCGTGGGGGGTTAGGTGAAGAGGGAAGGCGGGTGAGAAACCGCCAACCCTTATATATATCGCGAGTACCTTAGTAGTCATACAAATGAAGTTTGGCGCTGGAGTGGCTCCAACCGGACGGCGGACGCCTTGGGGATGTGCGCCGTGCACAGCATGAGCGGTCTGGGGTCGGGGATCGTTGTTAGGAAGACCCTGTGTCGGTAGAGATACATCCGGTTCATCCGCAGCGACGTGCAGAGGTTGGCCGGTGTTGTGCAGGCGACTCTCGATGCTAAATCGCACAGCGCACAGCCACCTATGTGCGGAAAAAACGGGAGATCCACCGATTTGAAAAACACCTCCTGGCAAACTTTGGGACTGAAGCTGGCCAACCCAGTTTCTGAACCAAAATATACATTGGCCAACGAGTTTTATACTGTTCCACGAACACCACGACCGACGTTTCATCGCCGTTGAGATACTTGTCACCATGTGGCTCAAAAACACGGCAGGACCCGAGGCTGACAGAAAAATCACCCATTAACCTTTAAGCTTACCGATGACGACTGTAAAATCTGTCGCTGGGCTTTATGTATACTCGGGCTGCAGTCGGATTTGCGGCTTGCCTTGCATCTCAGTCTCTTCCTATTTTTTCGTGGACCCATCTGGGGGATGGCTAGGACTTCATCCAGACCACTCTCATAGGTGATCACCTACATGTTTGGTTTGTCTCACCGACTCCGGCAGCGCTCCCGGAGCCACCATCGTCAAGAGGAGGCTGGGGGTGGCCCAAACCCGGCCTCGAAGAGGTATAGTCTGAGGGTATCCTCGTGAACCTTGACTAGCTCCCCACCAAGACGGCACCGACTCCTCTCGAAGGCCACCATGCACGGTCGTGGTCGAGAGGTTGACGAGCCAGAAGCTTCCGCTGGGGAGGGTGCCTCAGAAACTCATGACACTCCGGCCCTTGTTGTCACCAGCCCACCTCCTATCCTTGCATCGCGGACCACTACGATGAGTTGGGTGGATACGCTATTAGGGCCCTCTAAACCCTTGCGTTCAATTTCGACCTCCTAGTCGGACGTGTCTGACCACAGTCCTACACCCGCCCCGTTTCTATCCATCCGACCTGTGTCTCATGCCGCCTTTCCGTTTGCATTGAACAAGATTGGTCATACATATTCTTCGACCACCCGCAGTGGACGGATGCCGGTTGGTATAACGAGGGGCAAAACCTGAGCTTAGAAGAACTTGTCGAAGAAGACCTTCGCCAATTCTACGCCAAGCTAAAAGCGAAGAAGTGTTAGGAAGGGCAAGAGCTCGTGATCCGTGTCAATTAAACTCACGAAGGCAGCGGCGTTGGCGGGGAAAGCCCGAGCCATAGCGGGTCCAAGGCCCCTCCACAAAGCTCCGACGCCGTCGGTGGCGATCGTCTTCCTCGCACAGTCCAGGAAACCAGAGTAAGTGCCCGTTGTCGCTGACTGGATCCTAGATTTGATCACCTGGAAGATGAACGCGTCATCGAGTATACTAATGAACGATGACCACGATGCTCACGTCTGGTGGGATGGCGATAGTCCACATCGCCACACCGGCGGTACCACCGGCGAGGATGACAGCGCTCAAGCTAAGATCCGTCGAATCCGCTGGCGTTAACCGCTTCTTAGTGACCTCATAAGCAGCAAAGTAACTGGCACACACGATGACATCAATATATGCACATGATGAAATGGGTGGACGGAAGGCGAAGAGGCACGAACGCTGCGCTTCCTGGACCATCTCGGATAACCGTGGCAACGGAACCTCGGAACACGCTCCTGATGCCCCCCTCCTTGTAGAGATGTCTTAACACGTCAAAGACACCTTTGTACTGCGTAGAACCCTTTCCCTGCCCTTGGACCTGGAGTAGGACCTTTGCGCGCTCGACAGGAGCTGCAACCAACGTCGTTGGGACGGCGGACATGAAACCAGCGGCAGCGATCTCCGACGTGGAAAGCGTCGAGTCTTTCCTATTTGGAGTAGCGGCGAGGATCAAGAGCTTCGCCGTGTCATAAGCCTGGAGAGAACCAGTGGCGCCAACGGCGTGATCGAGTCAGACATGGATTCGGGTGTCAAAGGACGGAAGATCGTGGTGGGGAGACGATCCACAGGCTTCGAGTTTGACTCACCCAGAAAGAAACAGCGAACATGGGGGTAACACCCAACAGTGGCGGAACGACACCGCGGTAGAGGCTGTTGACGACCGTTAACGCCCTAAGCACAGGTGTCGTGCAGCAGAAACGTACCCTGTGAGGCCGTCCTTAGCCACTGCCTTCTTTACGACATCGATGGCGCCAGTGTACATCCCAGGCTGGGCCGTTTGCAGTCTGGTTTTAGTTAGGTCGAATGGGTGTCCTGCACACGATATGTGGATAAGCGTCACAATAATATCTTCCAGAGGTGCCAGAGGCCGAGGAGATGCCAACAACCTACGAGGACTGCAGAAGCACCACCAGCTCCTCCAGAGATGAACGACCTGATGGACTCCCTCGTCGACGAGGATCCGGTCGTGTTTGCAGGTTTGCTCTCAACTAAAGTAGGCTCGTCGCTCTACATGGAACCCCAGAGAAGTGATCAGCTAGTTCCACGCATACACCCAACAATGCGCGAACGGAACGGCTTACCATCGTGGAGGTAGGGTCAAGGTGAAGAGAAATTACGGGATGCGACCATTTTCTCAACCCGGGGGTCATGTGATTATTGTCCGACTGGGAAGATTCAAGACCGTCGGGCGGAGAATTCCGATGCCTCATGGTTGTATCCGCTTGCCCAGAAACAATACGTAGGCGAAACCACCCTCCTTACAAGACCCACGGCGAGAACGACTTCAGTGTAACACCGGAGGCGCGTGTTGTTCTCCTGGGATGTTTCCGTGCACCGCATATACTCTGGCCACGCTGGCGGTGCGGGGGGTTTTCCAATTCGCTCACCGCCACTCCGTTCAAAGAGCACATTCACTGGAATCCTCACAATCCTCATACTCGTCGGCGGTGCGTATTCTATGAGAGTCCCCGTGGTGACAGTGCTTTAAATCCCGAGCCCTGGAGCCAGAGCCGCCAACGATCATCGATACATAAGTTCGTTTTGGACGCCCTTCACAGGATTACACCATCCTCCGACAGCGAGTTACACCGAGCAAGGGTCGCCTGGTATCACAACGCGATGCACGCACCACCAAAACTGAATCCAACGACGCCCACAGACCGCGTGGTAGATGGTATTCCCATTCAAAATGGCCGAATTAGAAAGGAGACATCACGGCGTAGGCGCCAGGAGGTGTGGCGGAGGATGTCTTTATAACAAAGGGACCCTGAGACACTCTTGC